>Ga0207115_1005_pt1 | contig 50747 bp, 44 predicted proteins | sample Alteio_BWMinHeat_46_FD_153536 | JGI IMG/M metagenome (GOLD analysis project Ga0207115, IMG submission 153536) | Enriched cells from forest soil in Barre Woods Harvard Forest LTER site, Petersham, Massachusetts, United States -... | ecosystem: Environmental > Terrestrial > Soil > Temperate forest >...
CAAGATCTAAAGGACGATAATGGGGAAAATCTACCTCCACACACACAAAGCGAGTTGCCACTTTTTCTTGAAAAGAGGGTGAATCAAAAACCTCTTTCTTCATCTTCATCGAAGGCCCCGACCAGTCAGAACCGCTGAAATAGAGCAAAATCGACTTATTCTCTTTTCGGCTGATATCCAATGCCTCCTCATAACTCCGTACCCATACCTTAGAAGGGGACAACTGCCCCTCCACCACCTCAGAAGAGGCAAAACAAGGAAGAGAGATGCACAAAAATGATAAAAAAAGCTTAACCGTTGTGCGCGTCATATTATTGAACCCACTGCTTGATATACTCTGCGTAGGCCTTTCCCCCACCTGGACGATAACCAGACTCTCCTACAAAGTTCTCATTCGCATCCAATATGACAATCGTAGGGTAACCTGTAACCCCATACTTCTGCTTCAATGTCGCATTTTGCTGCGCAAGATCCGCTGGCAGCTGCTTGTTCATCGGAAAATCAACCTCTACAAAAACAAAATCATTACCCACTGCCTGTATAAAATCAGGAGAAGACAAAATCTCCTGGTTCATTTTTTTACACCAACCACACCAGTCAGATCCTGTAAAAAATAATAAGAGACGCTTGTTCTGTTTTTTCGCCATCGCAACCGCTTCACGATAATTCGTATACCACTGCATCTTAGTTTGTGACTGCTGCATCTGTTGAGGCATCATATTGGCATTCTGAGCAGATACTACCTGCGTGAAACAGAGCAAACCTAAACTTATCAGAAAACGTTTTGTCATATCCTTATCTCCTTTGATTTTGAATCTACCACTTTACAAAATAGAGAAAATATTGGTAGCTTTTTTTTCTGAAATTCATTAAAACATTCACAATGAACGACTTTCCAAAAACTCTTGTCATTAGACATCGTAGAGAAAATTTAAAGAAATGCTCATTGCGTGGTTTAGAAGCTAGAAAAGATTTTTCTTTTTATACCTATCCACTCAAATCATGCCCTCTACTTACAGGCACATATGTTGTATTGAGTGGGGAGGGGGTTGAACTTTCAGAAAAGGAAAAAGAGTGTGGCCTTATTCTCTTGGATGCTACGTGGCGCTATGTGGAATCGATGGAAAAAAACCTTCCTTTTTTGAAAAATCTGGAGCGTAGATCTCTTCCCTCATATGTACAGACTGCCTATCCGCGCAGACAAAATGATTGTCCTTATCCACAAAGAGGACTTGCCTCTCTTGAAGCGCTCATCGCAGCTTATACGATCTTAGGTCGTAAAAGAGAGGAGCTACTTACTCACTACTATTGGGCCCCTCAATTTTTAGAAAAAAACCCCCAGTTGAGGGATTAAAAATGATCTGCTAGACTGATTTCCGTATGAAAAATACCGCTTATGATCGTTTTGCTTTTGCTCATCAAAATGAACCTCTTCTCTTCCAGTTTATCCTGAATGAATGTTTGATGACCCTATCCAAGCTGCAGACCTTCTCTTCTGAAGAGAGCCTCTTTTTGATCATTGGTCTTAAGGAAAATCATGAAATTTCTAGGAGATGGGACCCTCACACAGGACATTTAAGGTGGTTGTATTATTATTTCACTCTCTTTGAGACCCACTTTAATGAAAAGAATACCCCTCTTTTAAAACAGTTTGGCGCCTCTTTGAAAAGGGCGCTCCGTTTAGCACAACAGTACCAGATCACCTCTTCAACTTTTGATCCTCGCGCTAAATCCTTACTCCATTTAAAAGTAGAAGTAAAAAAAATGATCTATTTATTATTGAAAAAATTGTTTGAGTATCGCGCCAATGAAAATGTTATTTTCTTTCTTGTACGCAACCATGAGTTAATCGAAAAATTATGTGGAAAAGCAAAGACCTCTTTTCTACTTGTTTCTCTTTTTCCTAAGGGAATCAAAGAAATTTCAACATTTCTTGTGGAACGGTATACAAAGAGGGGATTTCACCATCTTATCCCCTTGATTCAACAAAAAACAGCCCTCCTTTCTTTATGAACCAATCTCTTTATTCCTCTCTTGTTACGGATATTTTAAAGTATGTGCACAGTAAACTTCCTCCACCTGTGATAAGGGGAAAAAAAGTTGAGAACCTGATTGAGAAGGAAAAACCCAAACCTCAGGTTAAAAATAACGAAAAGGTACAAGAGCCTATCCTTGTACAACCACCCTCTCCTCCCGCCCCTTCTCCGAAGGTAAATCCGATATACTCTAAATGGGAGCTGACAGCTCTCCCCTTACCGGAAGAAAATCTCTCTTTATTTCACCGTTTTCACTCTTTTGCAGATAGTGCACAACTTGCGATCCCTATTCAGATTTTATTTTTTGAGGAGGGGGATCATTTACAACTTTTTTGGGAAAATGTCTCGCGTGCTGTAACGCGTCATATAGCACCTTGTGTCGTAAAAAAAATCGGATCTGCTTTTCCCTGGGAAAAAATGGTACAAGATCCCACAATAAAGCTTCTGATCATTCCTCTTGAATATGTCAGAAAGCAGTTTCCTAACCTGAGTTTTGGGTTGTCTTCCTCGAAGTCAGAGAAGTTTACACCGCAGATCTTGAGATTTTCTGACGAAGTAAATAGCCAAAGGCCCTTTACGAGTCAGAAAAGCACAAGAGATGCAAGTAAACTTCTTGAATTTGAGGGAGAAAAACCCAAAACTCAGGTTTATACCTCTTCTATTCTTCCTGTAGAAGAAACTGTAAAATATTTAAATGAAACCGAGCTCAAACGTTCTTTATGGAATGCCCTGAAACAATTTTCACCAAATATGCCTCGGTCCTCCTCGACGGTATAGGAATTGGTAAAACTTTGGATTATGGAATTCCTGCGGAGACGGAACCCCTCATCCGCAAAGGAAGCCAGGTCAAAGTCCTCTTAAAAGGGCAGATCCGTATTGGAATTGTCACACAATTGAAAGAGAGTGCTGATTTTTCAAAGGTATTACCTATTCACAGCGTCTTATCTGAAGGGGAACTCTTGACAGAAGAGCTCTTTTCACTCGCTCATTGGATAGAAAAGTATTACTGTACACCGCAGAGACATGTGATCAAAATCATGCTTCCTTCGAGTATCCGTCATTCGATGGCTCATAAAGAGCAATATTTCATCTCCTCTCTTCAAACTAAAAATCAATTGAGAAGGGCATGCGCAGAACTGCAAGAAAAACAGGCAGAACAGGCAGCTGTTTTAGAGGTGATGCTCAAAACTAAGAGGGGAATCTTGCTGACCGAACTTTTGGAAAAAAGTGGGGTCTCTGTGAGTCCTGTTGAAACCTTAATTAAGAGAGGTTTTCTAAAAAAAGAGCGCATGCGCATAGATCGCAATCCCTTAGAGGGGGAAGAATATTTCAAAACGGTTGCAAAACCCTTAAATGATGAGCAAAAACAGGCCTATCTAAAAATCATCGCCTCTCTTCAAGAAAAACGGTTTGAAACCCATCTTCTGTATGGAATCACAGGAAGTGGGAAAACAGAGGTCTATCTGCAAGCAATCGAAAAGGCTTTAGAGATGGGACTCGGAACGATTATGCTTGTCCCAGAAATCTCCTTAACTGCTCAAACGATTGACCGTTTCCGTTCTCGATTTGATGATAAAATTGCCATCTTACATCACCGGTTAAGTCAGGGTGAAAGATGTGATGAGTGGCATCGTATTCGACGAGGAGATGCCCAAATTGTTGTGGGAGCCCGATCTGCTCTCTTTTCCCCCCTTCCTAAACTTGGGCTTATTATTGTTGATGAGGAACATGATGGCGCCTATAAACAATCAGAGGAGGCCCCCTGCTACCATGCGCGAGATCTTGCCGTCGTACGAGGGAAAATCACGCATAGTACTGTCATCTTGGGGTCCGCCACACCTAGCCTAGAGAGCTACTACAATACTTTAAATGGGAAGTATACCCTATCCAAGCTCTCCTCTCGAGCCACTCAATCCAACTTGCCCCATGTGACTATCGTAGACATGAAAAAAGAATATGAAAAAGCAGGAGGATATACCGCTTTTTCCGCCCCTCTTTTAGAGGGGATTAAAAAACGGTTTGCTCAAGGAGAACAGACCATTCTTTTTCTCAATAGACGAGGCTACCACACCTCTCTTTTCTGCGAAGGCTGTGGCCATATTTTCAAATGCCCCCATTGTGATCTTGCTCTTACCTTTCATTTTGGAGAAAAGGTGCTTGCTTGCCACTTATGTGATTTTCGACTTGCCCCTATCCCCTCTCAATGTCCAGAGTGTAAAAAACCGGAGACGCTAAAATATAAAGGGGTCGGAACAGAGCAGATCGAACGGGCTCTTCATGCCATTTTTCCTGATATTCGCACCATTCGGATGGATGGGGATACAACCAGGCATAAGGGAAGTCATGAACATCTTTTGAAACAATTTAGTACAGCAAAAGCTGATGTTTTAATCGGTACGCAAATGATCGCTAAAGGTCTCCATTTTCCCTCAGTTACCCTCGTTGCTATTCTGAATTGTGATGGCTCTCTTCAAATTCCCGACTTCAGAGCCTCGGAAAATATTTTTCAGCTGATCACTCAAGTGGCAGGTCGTGCAGGAAGAGGAGAGCTTCCTGGAGAGGTGATTATTCAAACTCATCTTCCTGACAATCAGACGATTAAACTTGCTTCTGCTCAAAATTATGAGGAGTTTTATAAGGTAGAGATTGCATCGAGAAAAATGTTTGGCTTTCCCCCTTTTTCTCACCTTGTCAAGCTTACTTTCGTAGGGAAGGAGAGTGAGCAAACGGCGCAAGCGGGGGCTGTATTACGTGCTTTTTTGGCTAAAAAATTAGATAAGAGCTACCTTTTACATCCTCTTGTTCCCTCGGGATATCCTAAAATTAAGGATTTTTATCGTTTTCAGCTTTTAATACGGGGAAAGATAGTTTACCCTATTCATGCCCATTTAAAAGAGGCTCTTGCGCAAAATCTTTTACCAAAAGAGGTGCGGATGCATATCGATGTTGACCCTCTTTCGACTTTTTTCTAGAATGGCTGAATTATGACAGAAAAACCCTCTTATCAACAACATGAAGAATTTCAAAATCGGACCAAAAAGCTCGAAGAGATTCGACAGCTAGGAATAGATCCTTACCCACATCGTTATGATCCCACCCATTCTGCAGAGGAGCTCTGTAAGGAGTATCATGAGAAGGAGATCGGTGATAGCGAAATGGCAGCGGCTGGAAAGACCCCTTTTGTTACGCTTGCCGGACGGTTGATTCTTTTTCGTTCGATGGGGAAAAATATTTTTGCTCATATTCAGGAAGAGGCGGGGAAGATCCAGCTGATGTTTAATAGGGATCTGACACAGGTCCATGATCTTGCTTCTCCTGAGTTGACCTCTGTTAAATTTCTCGAAAAAAAGATTGATCTGGGAGATATTCTTGGGGTAGAGGGCCATCTTTTTAGAACACACAAAGGGGAGCTTACCCTCTTTGTTAAAAAGGTGACCCTGTTGTGTAAATCGCTTCTTCCTCTCCCCGAAAAACATAGTGGACTTAATGATAAAGAGCTTCGTTATAGAAAACGGTGGCTTGATCTGATTACACATGAGGAGGTTCGCAAACGGTTCCTGCTTAGAAGTCGTATTGTAAAAATTGTGCGCGATTATCTCTCTGACAATGAGTTTCTTGAAGTAGAAACTCCTATTTTGCAGAATGTATATGGGGGGGCAGAGGCGCGTCCTTTTCTCACGCACATGAATGCGACCGATCAAGATATCTATTTGAGGATTTCTCTTGAAATCTCCCTTAAAAAGATTTTGACAGGGGGGATTGAGCGCATTTATGAAATAGGTAAGGTCTTTCGGAATGAGGGGATTGATCGGACACATAATCCTGAGTTTACCATGTTGGAGGCTTATGCAGCTTACTGGGATTACAACGACATGATGGTTTTTCTGGAGAAGTTGGTAGAGAAAATTGCTTTAGAGCTCTTGGGGACAACCCAAGTTTCTTATACGCTTCCTGAGGAGGAAAAGCAGGTTACGATTGATGTGAGGGCGCCGTGGAAACGGATGACCATGTGTGAGAGTCTGGCAGTTTATGGGGGGTTAACTGTGGAGAGACTTTCTGATGAAGAGATGCGGGAGGTTCTGAAAAAGTTGAATAAACTGGATCCTAAAGTGGTCGATAAGGCTCCCAGAGGCTCTTTGGTGGCCCTTCTTTTTGATGAGTTGGTTGTCGATAAACTTATGCAGCCCCACCATATTACAGATCATCCTATTGAGACGACCCCGCTCTGCAAGCTTCATAGAGATCCACAGAGTCGAAAGAGAGGTCTTGTCGAGCGCTTTGAGAGTTTCTTTTTAGGAAAGGAGCTCTGTAATGCCTATTCAGAACTCAACGATCCTGAACTGCAGCGTGCTCTTTTGGAGGAGCAGGTGAAAAAGCGGGAAGCAGGAGATGAGGAGGCGCATCCTTTGGATGAGGAGTTTATAGAGGCTGTTTGTCAGGGGATGCCCCCTGCTTCAGGGATTGGGATTGGGATGGATCGCCTTGTGATTCTCTTTACGAATGCCCCTTCGATTCGAGATGTTCTTTTCTTCCCTATTATGAAGAGCACGCAGTGAATCTATTTAGCCTAACTCCTCATGCGAACTAGGGGGGATATATTCTAAAAACTTTTGAGCAGACTCCTTTCCTCTCTCTGCCACCATAATCTCTAACAACTTTTGAGCAGATTTCTCTCCTCTCTCTGCCACTATAATCTCTAACAACTTTCGAGCAGATTTCTCTCCTTCCTCTGTCGCTATCATCCATAATAACTTTCGAGCAACCTCCTCTCCCCCCTGCCCTGCTATAATATACCTTAAAAACTTTTGAGCAACTTCCTCTCCTCCCTCCGCCGCCCGCCAATACCAGTTGGCAGCAGATTCTAGATTCGGCTCCACTCCCCATCCAAGGTGATAACACATTCCTAATTTAAGTTGGGCAGGAGCATATCCTTGCTCAGCTGCTAAACGAAAGAGGTGCGCAGCTGCACAACGACTTGGTTTCACACCATATAACCCTTCAAGATGGCATATTCCCTCTATGTATTGAGCTTCTGCATAATGCAGCTTAACAGCTGAACGCAAAAAACCTCTACCTAGCGGAATATCTGGCTCACATCCAATCCCTTTAAAACAGCACATTGCTAAATTAAACATAGCCTCTGCATGCTTCCTGGCCGCCGCTAAACCCAAAAAGTGTACTGCTTTCTCATAGTCTGGGGCTCCACCCTCTCCATGGAGATAACAGAGTCCTAAACTCGCTTGAGCATCAGGACAGTGCTGGACATGTCCTAAAAAGAAATATTCTCTGGCAACTCTGGCATCTTTTTGGTGATCAGCTAGTTCATGTAGGTGACAAAATCCTCTTACCCATGATCTAATAGGAGAGGAGTCCTTTTGAGCCTCACGTAACCAAAATTCTGCTATCTCTTGATTTTTCAATACGTTTAAACCAACAAAATAGGCTTTTCCCAATTGAGCCTGGGCACCTAGGTCTCCTAATTCTGCCTTAGCTTTTAAATCAAAAAAATAGTCTTTTCCTAATTTAATCTGCGCATCTAGATCTCCTAATTTTGCCTTTGCTTTTGTGTCTAAAAAAAAAGAATGGCCTAAATATGTATCTTGAATAAAAGGTGTTAACATTATAAAAACCTAAACTAAATGAATACATATTAATAATAGCAAACATTAGCATTAATATCCATTTAATTTGTTTATTATAAAGTTTTTGTTTTAATAGTTTAAAAAAGCCGACTTAAATCCTGAAAAGTAACAAAGATTAAAAAACCAACTAGTAATACTACAAAGGGTATAATGATTTTTTCCATTGTTTTGGTTTTGAGCTTTCTTCCTGTCACCATTTCCCAAAGAGCAAGACAGATATATCCCCCATCTAAAACTGGAATGGGTAAAAGGTTTAAAAAACCTAAGTTTACACTAATCGCTCCAATCCAAAAAAGAGCCTCTGCCAAACCAAGCTGCCATCCCTGGTGAATCACTTGCACAATCCCAATAGGACCACTTAACCATTTGGGATTGAGATATCCCATCAGAAGCGATTTTAATGTCTGCCATGTTTCGGTAAATACATTCGCAAACAGCTTAATAGGATTGGGATTATACTCAACTTTTCTATCTTGAAGGGCAACTCCCAACATCAATTTCTGCTGGTTTTTCTCGAAATCACTCAGCGCCTGTGCTCGCTTTTCCCGATCTCGCATCTTCTCAATTTCTGCTCTTCTCTTTTCAATGTTTTTCTGCCAGATCTCTCTCGCCTCAGGCGTTAGACTGAACTGATCTGCTCTTTTTGGCTCAATGGGATTTAATAAACGATAGGACCCCTCTTGAGCATCAGGAAGAAGTCCAGATTTTTTTGCAAGAGTCTCTATTTGATTCCAATGTATCCCTTTTGTAAAAAGAATATCCCCCTCTTTCCAAGAAATAGCTGCATGAGGAGCAGACCTCTTATATCCCCCCTCTACCATGAGCTGCAGTTTATGCGTCTGAAGAGAGGTTAAAATATCTGACCCCTTTTTCACCTCAATACCATCCACCGCAAGAATGCGATCTCCTGCCTCTAAAGGCTTTTCTAAATCTGAATAGGGATGAACAGGAAATGCCTGTTGTTGGTAGTCCATATCAATAAAATCTAGGGGAGCTTCTATATAACCCTCATAGTTGACAATGTAGGGCAATACGATCAACTCCCTGGTTTTGATGCCTGCCTCATATTGCCAGTCACTAAGCTCATTACGCAGATAGGGGGGGATTTTCAATTCACTTGCAGCAAGACGGGGCTGACGTGTCACAAAAATCTGATCCCCTCTTTTCACAGTCAAAAAAGCTTTCTGCATATTCATGAGATAAGAGAGCTGTTCAAGAGAAAATAGGAGCTCCCCATCAGACCAGATCAGGCGATCCCCTTTTTGAATGCCACTATTTACAAGAGGGGATCCCTCAATAAGAGCATGTTCTTGCCCTTGAAAATTGTCATAAATTAAGTAACTTGCTGGAGAGGAAATCCCTGTCGTTAATATTCCATCCGGGCTATCTGGAGCATGGTAGTTTTCAATTTTATAGCTAAAAGGGGTTTTTTTCTGATTCTCGTAATCAACATGAAATCCCTTCAATTCCACTTTTTTGCCCTCAAGCATCGCTGCATAGAGAAGATCTTTCGAGCTCTGATAGGGGTTTCCGTTATAGTAGGTTAAAATATCCCCCGGTCTTAAGCCTGCACGATACAGCTCTGATTGAGGTTGCACCCACCCTACGATATGCGTATACTCAGAGAAAGACTTTTCTCGCCCCCCCATCAGCCAAATCATAGTAAATAGGAAAAGCGCTAATAAAAGATTGGCAATAGGTCCAGCAATGGCCACCATAATGCGCTTCCAAGGAGCTTTAGAAAAAAAGCCATTGGGAATATCGTAGATGTCTTGAATATTTTGATCTTTCTCTTTTTTAGAAAATTCCATCCCCAAAATTTTGACATAACCTCCAAAAGGGAGGTAACCCAGTTGCCAGTCTACCTCTTGCCATCTCCATTTCAAAAGAGGACGTCCAAATCCAATACTAAAGGTCTCCACTTTCATCCCCATCTTTTTGGCAACAAAATAGTGGCCCAATTCATGGATAAAAACCAAAATTCCTAGAGCTATAATAGCTAATATCAAATACATCAATGTCATAAAGAAATCCTTATATACCAGCTGTTTTCTGCCCTTCTAGAAAAGCATTCAGAATATGTTGTACCGATTGTAACGGGTAGGGTTTATGTTGGCTTAGTAATTTTTCTAATTTTTGCATCATACCCAACCATTCTATCTTTTCCTTTAAAAAAAGAGAGACTAATGATTGGTTGGCCCCTAAAAGAAAGGGGGACAAAGATCCTCCCGATAGGAGTGCCTCTCTTGCAAAACGCAGAGCTGGAAACCTATTTTCATCAGGGGGAAAAAATTCTAAGGGGCTATTTTTACAAAAATCGAAGGGGGGAAACATCCCTTTTTTTCGTGTAGGATAGGTGAGGGCATATTGAATGGGGTAGATCATGGAGGGTTCACTCATTTGAGCGAGTAGGGAGCCATCTATGAATTCTACAAAACTGTGTACAATACTCTGAGGGTGAATAATCACCTCAATCTTTTCAGGAGGAAGATTAAAGAGCCAACGCGCTTCTATCATCTCAAAACCCTTATTCATCAGAGTTGAAGAGTCAATCGTGACCTGTTTACCCATTTTCCATGTGGGATGAGCAAGCGCCTCCTTTACGGAGATGCTCTTTAATTGCTCGGAAGAATAGTTTCTAAAAGGACCTCCAGAGGCGGTAAGAACGATGCGAGAAACAGTTGAGAGCTCTCTTCCCTCCAAACATTGAAAGAGGGCACTATGTTCACTATCGATGGGAAAAATAGTCACCTGGTGTGCACGTGCCAGTTGAACAATCCACTCCCCCCCAGCAACAATGGACTCCTTATTAGCCAATCCAACCCCTTTTTTAGCCTCTATTGCTTTTACTAAGGGAAGAAGAGCATCCAGACCGGAGGTTGCAATGACGACAAAGTCAATGAGATCTGAGGAGGCCACTTCACATAGCCCCTCTATACCTGCGACAATCTTTAGATGGGGAAACTCCCTCCTCAGAATAGCAGCTTTCTCTTGATCAAACAGAGCGACCAGTTTTGGATGAAATTCCCGAATCTGCGCGCTTAAGATTTCTACGGAAGAGTGGGCGGCAAGAGCTTCCACCTGGATCGATTCTTTGAGATGGCGCGCAACGCGCAATGTGCTCTCCCCTATAGAACCTGTGCTACCTAAAACTGCTATACGTTTTACATTCACACCCTGTATCCTATCAAAAAGGAGAGTTTTTTGTATAACAAAGAGAATAGATAGAATCCGCCCAATAAAACTACGATCAGACCTGCTGTCGAAAGACCCACTCCAAATATGGTAAGAATATGGCGTGAAAGGGCAACCCCTATGCAAGAAGCAACCACGCCTATTCCAATGGCACAGCCTATCAACTTCCATAAAGTATGAAAAAAAAGACGCGCAGTTATGGGGGGAATCACTAAAAAGGCAAGCACCATCAAGACGCCTACCGCACGAAAGGCACTAATTGCTGTGATCGATGTCTGAATCATCAAAAGATAGTTAAATAACAGGGGGGGGGAAACCCAGAGTTTTTGCAAGCTGTGGATCAAAGGTTGTGATTTTCAACCCTTTAAAAAAGAGAAAATAGAGAGAAAGATTTAAACCGACCACGATAAAAACTAAATGCAGATCCCCTCTTTTTATCCCATCCACGTTCCCCATCACAAGTTCTGTCCCTATGTGAATATTGCGCGTAAAGAGAGTCACTAAAATAATTCCAATAGCAAAAAGGGTAGTAAAGACAAGCCCAACGCTCGCATCCTCTTGCACTTTAAGTTTATGAGTAAAAAATTCCGTTAAAATGACAGTTAATAACCCTGCAAGAAGAGCAGCTAAAAGAAGAGCTGGTATCGAAAGAGCGTAATATAAATCGTCATAGTGAAATAAAACCTTAAAAAATAAATAAACAAGGACGATTCCTAATAAAATGGTATGCGACAAGGCATTTGCAACCATTGCCATCCGTCGCAAGATGAGAAAAGAGCCCACCATGCCTCCAGAAATGGCAATCCCTATGAGAGCAAAAATCTGAATTTCATCCGATGCAAGCTCACTCCAGGAGAGAGTCCCTGTCAATAAATCAAATATTCTGCGGAAAAAGAGGGGGAAAAAAGAAAAAAAATCCTGGTACGTATAGGGATTGCTCATACAACCATACCCTCCGAATCAGGAATGGGCTGAGCATGGGGATCTTCTTTGGGATTGTCTAACAAAATCGTGAGCTGTTTTTCCAGCTCTGGCGTTAAGATATGTTCCATCTCTTCAGCACTTTTATGGACACAATCTACTCCCACACCTAACGAATTGACTAAGTATAACTCCCATAATCGATGCAAGCGTATAATCCGTCCCCCTCTTTTAATTCCTAAAGGTTGAAGATGATATTTCTTATTTTTAATGCAAATCCATCCCTTTATTTGGAGAATGGCTAGAAAGACTCTCAAAGTGATACGCGAAAAGGCATAGTTTTCCCCTATTTGATCTAAAGAGAGGGAGTTTTTACCCTTTTCAGATAGGTGCCAGCTGGTTTTTAGAAGATTTTCTTGGATGGTAATGATGCGAAAGAGGGCCATTCTACAATAACAGATGATGAGCCCCTTTTTCGGAGCAAAAAGAAGAGAGAGCGCGGCCAAAAAAGCTGAGACCACTACAATCATAGGTCCCGTTGGAAAGGAAAGATGCGCGCCTGTTTGTGAGAACAGATCTGAAAAGAGAAGAGAAAAATAGTTCCCTAAAAAGCCACTTCCCATTCCAAAAATACCTGACAGCAAAAAGAGGGTGGAAAGTTTATCCGTAAATTGCCGCGCAGCTAAGGGGGGAGCGATGAGCATGGCTGACATTAAAATCACACCCACACTGCGAATGCCAATAATCACAGCCAACACAATTAAGAAAAAAAGTAGGAAATTAAGCCAAGGAGACAGGATTCCGGCCGCTTGCGCATACTCTCGATTAAAAGAGAGGGCGAGAATTTCTTTATAGAAAATGGTCACCACAAGAGAGACAAAAGCAGCAAAGAAGGCATAGAAAAAAATATGACTATCCCCCATCGTTGCTGCCTGGCCATACAGATAACTTTGAATCTGTCGATAGAGATGGGGATGGGAGGATTGAACGATGCTAGCGAGTAGGACTCCTACACCAAAAAAAAGCACCAAAACAAGACAAAGAGAACCATCTGAGGTAATTCGCTCTTTTCTTTCAAGCAGATCAACCAACCAAAAGCCCAAAAAAGCGGAAAGAGAGCCTCCTATAAGGATAAAAAAAGAGAGCCCCTCCTCTTTTTGAAAAAAAACACTCAATAAGATTCCCACAATCACTCCAGGATAGGAAGCATGGGAAAGAGTTTCTCCCAAAAGAGATCTTTTCCTAACAAAAGCTAATACCCCCACAAAGGCGCACGCAAACCCCATTAGCATACAACCGATCGTTGGCCCTCTCAAAATAGGATCTGTAAAAAAGCGATCCAAAGTGATCATGTCAAAGAATATCCTCGTGTTTTTTCCTCAGCCAATTTAGCTGCCTCTTCTAAAAAGAGGGTCTCTTTTCCATACGTTTTATGAATAATTTCTTTTGTAAAGACTTCAGATACAGGACCACAACTCACAAGACGCAGATTAAGCAAAATCACCCAGTCAAAGACCTCTTTTACTATTTCCAAATCATGAAGAACGACAAAAATGGTTTTTCCTTGATCCCTTAAATGCTTTAAAATGGCAATAATCGCCTGAGAGGTCTCCACATCAATGGCTGCGAGAGGTTCATCCATAAAATAGAAATCCGCCTCTTGGATAAGCGCGCGAGCCAAAAAAGCACGCTGCTTCTGCCCTCCTGACAGCTGGTTGATCTGACGATGAGAAAATCCCTCTAAATTGACCATTTTTAAATATTTTTTAACATCTTCTCTGTCCTGTTTAGAGGGTCGTTTAAAGAGTCCCAATCTTCCAAAACGTCCCATCAGCACAAGGTCAAAAACGGTGAGAGGAAAATCCCAATCAACAGACTCTTTTTGTGGAATGTATGCAGCTTTTTTACGAATCTCTTTCAGGGATAAACCAGAAAAGCTCACCTTTCCTGAAAGAGGGGGTATTAATCCTAAAATAGATTTCATTAAAGTACTTTTTCCCGCCCCATTAGGTCCCACAATCGCTACCAATTTTCCAGCAGGAACTTCTAAAGAGATGTCCCATAAGACAGGATTTTTGTCATAATTGACAGAAAGTTGGTGAATTTTTAATCCAGGTGCAGGTTTCATGACTGATTTAATCCTTTTGCTATGACATGTACATTATGCGAAATCATCTGCGTGTAGGAGGAGGCTGTTCCCATAGCATCTGCATACAACTTTTCATCACATATATTGAGAGTAAAACCCCTCTCCTGACATGCTGAGGCCAGTTTTTTTAAAGAATCTCGACTAATATTAGATTCTGGAAAGACAACCCGAATCGAAAAGAGTTCAATATGGCTCATGATAGTTAAAAGATCTGTCACACTTAACTGAGAATCAGGGGAGAGTCCTTCGGGAGCACGACATCTTTTTTGCCAATTTTTCTCTTCAGGCTCTGCCAAATAACGGCGCGCAAAATAGTGAAAAGCATCATGACTCGTTACGAGATATCTTTTCTCAGCAGGGATTGCCTGCAGAAGAGAAAAGGCCTCCTCATCTACTGCCTGCATTCTCTTTTTTAACTCGCAGCCCCTCTGCTTAAATTCTACTGCCCCTTCCGGACACTTTTTTTCTAAAGCTTGTACAATAGGGTCTACGACTCTTGCCCATAAAGAAATATCCATCCATACGTGCGGATCCTCATGCGATTCATCAGCAAATAAAATAGGAGAGGGGCTCTCCTTTAAAAGGGCTTCCGTAACAGCAAGCGCTTTAGGATTCTTCTCTAAATGTTGCCTTAAACTCAACCCATGCTCAAGACCTAAGCCATTAAAAAAAATAAGATCTGCTCGTGCAAACTTTTCATCATCCCCCTTCACAATCTCATACGAATGGGGATCTAATTCTCCCCGAATGAGGCAGAGAGCATCCACCCTTTCCCCCCCAATTTCTTTGACAAGATCATCAATCATCGCCACAGTCGAAAGGACTTTCAATTTTCCATTCTCCTGAAACCAGCAAGAGCCATCAGACGCTTCTCGTTTTTGACAACCAGCTAAAGACAAAAGAAAAATCAGAATATATTTAATCACGCATTTATCTCACTTTAAGATCTTCATCTTAAAGGATCGAATCATTGGAATCAAAAACTTTCTCTAATTTTTTTCGAATAGTTGATAAAAAAAAATAATGAAAAAAAAGATAAGATTAGTTAATTAGTTTAGCAGATATAAAAATTCAGACAAAAAACAAGGTAGGTCACAAATGTCCTTAATGGAACAAGAAAAACTAAAATACAGAGAAGAACTGGAAAAATTAATTGAAAAAGCTATTCGCAAAGTAGCTGGACGTCGAGAAAATGATTTATGTAAGTATTTACCAGGAGCCTCTGGTGGTTATATGCACCATTTTACGTTACGTAAGCTAAAACATGCAGAACCTCACCAGCTTTTTAATTTGCTACAAAAATTTGTTGTAGACGCTGACAAACCAAAAGCGTTAGATCCCAAGCCAAGAGCTCCTCGTGGATCTCGTAAGAGGAAGGACTTTTTTAGCTTTTCTAGAACCGATATTGAAAAAGTTTTAGATCTTGCACGTCGTACAGGGGATAAGGATTTAGTAGCTAGATTTAGCCCTAAAAGATCTCTTCCTACTCTTAAAAGAGAGTTAATGCGCTCGATTCGTGAACATCATGTGAATCAAGATCTCTGGAATGCTTATGTAGAAGCTGTTCAAGTTGGCGATAAAGAAACTAAATAATTTACTATTATTCGAAACGCCTATGTTGTTGATATAGGCGTTTTTCGCTTGCATTCGAATGAATTTCTGATATAATTTCAACAATTTCTAGTTAATATTGTAACCAAACAGAGGAAACCAACTATGTCGTCAAAAGAAACCAAACAGGAGTTTGGAAAGTGGCGATCCTTCTTTCTACCCATTCATGCATTTGAGTTGAAAAAGGTTCTGCCGATGTTTTTGATGTTTTTCTGTATCTCCTTCAACTATACAATTTTGAGAGATACAAAGGACACACTTATTGTGACAGCACCAGGATCGGGGGCAGAAGCCATTCCGTTCATTAAATTCTGGCTTGTTGTTCCATGCGCCATTGTATTCATGCTGATCTACGCAAAGCTCAGCAATATATTGAGTAAACAGGCATTATTTTATACGATTATCACCCCTTTTCTGGCCTTTTTTGCTCTTTTTGCACTTGTTCTTTATCCCAATAGGGAAATTTTGCATCCTACTCTCATGGCCGATAAATTACAGGCCTTTCTTCCTGAGGGATTAATGGGAGTTGTGGCTCTTTTCCGCAACTGGACATATGCAGTGTTTTATGTTCTTGCGGAGCTTTGGGGCAGTGTTGTTCTTTCTCTTATGTTTTGGGGATTTGCTAATGAAATCACCAAAGTGGGTGAAGCCAAGAGATTTTATGCTCTTTTTGGAATTGGGGCGAATGTGGCCCTTCTCTGTTCAGGTCCTGCGATTGTTTTCGTATCGGACATTCGTCGTAAAATTCCTGAGGGGATTGATGCGTGGGGTGTTTCTTTGAATCTGTTAATGGGCATGGTTGTGCTTGCAGGTATTGGAACGATGCTCATGTACTGGTGGATCAACAAACAGGTCCTCACAGATACTAGATTTTATGATGCAGGGGATGTGAAGAAGAAAAAAGAGAAGCCAAAATTAGGAATGAAGGAGAGTTTCATCTATTTGGCAAAATCTCCCTATATCCTATGCCTTGCTCTACTTGTGATCAGCTACGGGGTAGCTATTAACATTGTAGAAGTGACCTGGAAGAGTCAGTTGAAACTCCAATACCCGAATGCTAATGATTACAGCACCTTCATGGGTTGGTTTTCGACGATGACAGGAGCTGTTACCGTGTTGATGATGCTTTTTGTAGGTGGCAATGTGATTCGTAAATTTGGGTGGGGTAAAGCTGCTCAAGTGACACCTGTGGTGCTTTTGATTAGCGGGATCATCTTTTTTGCGCTCGTTCTTTTTAGAGGCAATATTGGTGGTTTCATAGCTATGCTAGGGACAACACCTTTGATGTTGGCAGTCGTTGTAGGAACTTTCCAGAATATCATGAGTAAATCATGTAAATATTCACTTTTTGATCCTACAAAAGAGATGGCCTATATTCCTCTTGACCAAGAACAAAAAGTCAAAGGGAAAGCAGCTATTGATGTTGTGGGTGCTCGATTAGGCAAATCGGGTGGATCACTGATTCAGCAGGGGCTACTCGTGGCTTTTGGTAGCTTAGGTGCTATTACTCCTTATCTTGCGATTATCCTTGTAGCGATCATCGGGATTTGGATTTTAGCGACGCGTTCTTTGAACAGACAGTTTATTGCTCTGACCTCCCCAGGGGGAGAGGAGAAGCAGGCTGTGGATGCGAAGACTGCGGAAGCTTAGTATTCTCCATTCTAAAGAGCTCGTGTAAAAAAGCACGGGCTCTTTTTCTTTTAATAAATAGATCTCTAAACAGGCTTGCTCACACATTCTGTTACCCATCAGTTTTCTTTCCACTTAATGAGTTACAACCGTTATAAATGGGGCTACGCCCCAAACCCCGTCGATCCACTTTGCTGCCGCAAGTGAAAGGATAATACTTGTCGGGGGCAAAGTGGATCGACGGGATTGGGGACGAAAGCCCATTGCCTAGTACCCGATCATGAAAATTTTTCATATTCTGACTGATTTTAATCGGCTTTGAGGACTTCCATAAAGACATTTTGGGGGATCTTGACTTTTCCAATCTCCTTCATCTTCTTCTTCCCCTTCTTCTGCTTTTCCCAGAGCTTGCGCTTACGCGTGATATCCCCCCCATAACATTTTGCTGTTACGTTTTTAGAAAGCGCCCCTATAGTTTCACGAGCAATGACCTTCCCCCCAATCGCAGCTTGAATCGGCACTTTGAAAAGTTGCTTCGGAATCACCTCTAGTAATTTTTTACAGATTGCACGCCCCTTTCCCTCAGCCTTTGAACGGTGGACAAGACAGGAAAAAGCATCCACCGGTTCCTCATTGACACGAATCTCCAGTTTGATAATATCCCCCTCACGATAACCCTCAAACTCATAATCAAACGAGCCATACCCCTTGGTTACAGACTTGAGTTTGTCATTGTAATCAGTGATAATTTCATTCAGAGGAAATCGGTAGGTCAGCACTAAACGCGTTTTATCAAGTGTTTCCGTTTTGATACACTCCCCTCTCTTTTCCATACCTAAATTCATTGTCACTCCAAGATAATCACTTGGAATCATCACGTGCGTGAGTACCATCGGCTCTTGAATGTGATCAATAAGAGCAGGGTCGGGAAAATGGGCAGGATTATCAATATTCAATGTGGTCTGATCATTCAAAACCACCTTGTAAACTACACTGGGAGCAGTTGTAATGATATCCACATCAAATTCTCGAATAATTCTTTCAAAGACAATTTCCAGATGAAGCAGTCCCAAAAAACCACACCGAAAACCAAACCCTAAAGCAGTACTACTCTCCTGTTCTACTAAAAGCGCAGAATCATTGAGTTGAAGCTTATAAAGGGCATCTCGAAGAGATTCAAAGTCAGAAGAATCTACAGGATAAATTCCTGCAAAAACGACCGGTTTAATCTCCTTAAAACCAGGCAAGGGATCTTTAATAGGATTTTTATGCGCTGTAATGGTATCTCCAATTTTGACCTCCCGCACCACTTTGATATTGGCCACTAAGTAGCCCACCTCTCCTGGATGCAAAACCCCCGTTGAGGTCGCTTTTGGTCGAAAAACCCCCACCTCTAAAACATCAAATGTCTTACCTGTGGCCATAAATTTAATCGTCGTTCCCTCCCGGATCTCCCCACTCATGATACGCACATAAACCATCACGCCACGGTAAGAGTCATAATGAGAGTCAAAAACAAGTGCTCGTAACTTGTCATCCTCAGGTTTTTTGGGAGCCGGGATTTTGAGGATAATCTGATCTAAAATATCTTGAATCCCAATCCCCATCTTAGCAGAACAGGAAATCGCATCCGATGTATCCAAACCAATATATTCTTGAATCTGCCTTTTTGCCTCCCCCACATCGGCCGCAGGAAGGTCTACCTTATTCAAAACGGGGATAATCTCTAAATTGCGATCGAGAGCAAGATAGACGTTTGCCATACTCTGTGCCTGCACCCCCTGCACTGCATCGACAATCAGAAGAGCCCCCTCGCAGGCGGAAAGAGAACGGGAAACCTCATAGGTAAAATCGACATGCCCAGGAGTATCGATCAGGTTGATCTGATAGTCTTGACCATCACGCGCCTTATAATACATCGTGACGGGATGTGCCTTAATGGTAATACCCCGCTCCCTCTCCAGATCCATAGAATCGAGAAGCTGTTCTTGCATATCCCGCTTTTCAATCGTCTGGGTTAATTCCAAAAGACGATCTGCTATCGTCGATTTTCCATGATCGATATGGGCAATAATTGAGAAATTACGAATATTTTCACGTTTGTACGACAAGGGGGTTCCTCTTTAAGATGGGATAAAAACCTGAGTTTTGGGTTGTCTTTCTCGAAGTCAGAGAAGTTTATACCGCAGATCTTGGGATTTTTTGACGAAGTAAATGGCCAAAGGCCCTTTACGAGTCTGAAAAGCACAAGAGATGCAAGTAAACTTCCTGAATTTGAGGAAAAAAAACCCAAAACTCAGGTTAAAGGAGACAGCATACCCAATAATCACATTAAACTGAATAGGAAGAGGAGCTCACTTTCCCCCCCGTCCCTGTCCAATTGGTATGGAAATATTCCCCTCTTGGACGATCAATCCTTTCATACGTATGAGCACCGAAATAATCTCTCAAGGCTTGCAAGAGGTTCGCAGGTAAATCTTTGGTCCGATAACCATCATAGAAAGCAAGCGCTGTACTAAAACAGGGAATGGGAATCCCCAATTCTGTCGCCTTAATGATAACATGACGCCAGCCATTCTGACATTTGGTGATCTCTTTTTGAAAAAAGTCATCCAAAAGAAGGTTCTGTAGCTGAGGATTTTTATCAAAAGCCTTTTTAATGTTACCTAAAAACACGCTACGAATAATACAGCCCCCCCGCCACATGAGAGCAATTCCCCCATAGTTGAGATGCCAACTATAATCTTTGGAGGCCTCCCTCATGAGCATATACCCTTGAGCATAACTCACCATTTTAGAAGCATAAAGCGCATAAAAGATATCCTGAATAAAGGCTTTTTTATCCCCGTTAAAAGAGGTTTTAGGCCCTGCAAGTTTCGCACTTGCAGCCACCCGATCTTCTTTCAAGGCAGAAAGGCAGCGAGCAAAGACAGCCTCTCCAATCAAGGTCACAGGAATGCCCATATCCAGAGCAGTTGTAACCGTCCATTTTCCTGTCCCCTTTTGCCCCCCTACATCTAGAATCTTATCTAAGAGATACCCCTTACCCTCTTTATCTTCCGTCCTAAAGATGTGGCTGGCAATCTCAATTAGATAACTATCCAACTCTTTTTTGTTCCACTCAGTAAAAATTTGAGCGATCTCCTCATAAGGGATATTTAATGCATTTTTCATGAGAGCATAAGCTTCGCAAATGAGCTGAATGTCCCCATACTCAATTCCATTGTGCACCATTTTGACATAGTGGCCAGCCCCCTCCTCTCCTACCCAATCGCAACAGGGCTCCCCTGTCTCTACTTTAGCAGCAATATCTTGAAATATTTTTTTTACATGCGGCCACGCTTCGGGATGCCCGCCTGGCATGATTGAGGGACCATGACGTGCCCCCTCTTCCCCTCCTGAGATTCCGGCACCGACAAAATAGATCCCTTTGCTTTTAAGCTCTTGGCAACGACGGTTTGTGTCTGGGAAGTGGCTATTTCCCCCATCGATGATAATATCCCCTTTTTCTAGGAGAGGTTCTAGCTGCTGAATGAATTCATCGACGGGCTGTCCTGCTTTTACCATGAGCATGATTTTACGAGGGCGTTTGAGTTTTTGAATAAATTCATTGAGAGTATGACAGCCAATGACTTGGCTTCCTTTGGCAGGTCCAGCTAAAAACTCATCTACTTTTGCAATTGTGCGGTTATAAACCGCGACTATATAGCCATGATCATTCATATTGAGGACAAGATTTTGCCCCATGACTGCAAGTCCAATTAAGCCGATATCTGCCTGTGTCATCTCTACCCCTAATATTAGTTCAAATGAATAGGTATATACCAAGAGGAATCAAAGGGGTCCAGAAGATTTATCGATGAAAAAAAATTATTATAAAAGGATACCTCATGGATACCTGTTATCCCTTACTGCATAGATACGAGTCAATCCCCTTCGCAATCCCCATCGCAATCTGCTGCCGGTAATGAGGATCTTTGATCTTTATACGCTCCTTGGCATGAGATAGATAACCACATTCCACTAAAATCGCTGGCATCTTCGTCTCTCGAATGACTGCAAAATTGCCCTTCTTTGTCCCACGAGATTCAGCCCCTGTATTTCTCACCACTCGATTTAAAACCAGCTCTCCTAATTTACGCGACGAAGCTGTCCGCATCCCCCCCCCTTCTTGATAAAAATAAACCTCAACTCCCTGAATATCATAACTCGGAGAATGGTTATAATGGAGACTCACAAAAAGATCTGCCCTCTTGTTGTTTGCAATTTGTGCGCGTGTTCCTAAGGGAATAAAGACATCCTCATCCCGTGTTAAAATCGTGTGATACCCCAAATTTTTTAAATAACCCTGGAGCATGATCGCTGTAGAAAGAGTCAGCTTTTTCTCCTCATAGTCATTTTTTTTGCTCACCGTTCCTGGATCTTTTCCCCCATGTCCCGCATCAATCACAATCGTATAGGGCTTGCTAAGGGGGTGTTTAGCAATAGCCTCCTGTCGAGAGGCTCCTTGAGGAGCTCTCTCCATAGAAGGGGAGGGTTTTGAAAAAGAGGGCTTCTCAGTATGAAGAGCTGTCACCTGAGGAGGAATGTAATGCTGAGTACAACTGAAACAGAAAAGAGCTAAGAAAAAAAAATAAATGCTCTTTAACATAACTGCCTTACCACTTCCTGAGCTACCTTTCTATCATCAAAGGGAACGGTTTGATGTAAAAAAACTTGGTATGTTTCATGCCCTTTTCCAGCAATTAAGATCAAGTCATCTGATTGTGCCCTCTCGATGGCTTTCTGGATCGCTTCTCTGCGGTCGGGTTCTATCTGATAATGGCTCGATTCAACCCCTGCTTCAATTTCTCTACAAATAGCCAGAGGATCTTCGCTGCGGGGATTATCTGAGGTGATCCAGGTAAAATCTGAATAGCGGGTCGCAATAGCCCCCATCTGCCCTCTTTTTCCCCGATCTCTCTCCCCCCCACATCCAAATATAGTAATCAGACGCCCTGTTTTTTTGATTTCTCGTAAAAAAGTGAGCACGTTCTCTAACGCATCAGGTTTATGAGCATAGTCAACATAAATATGAAGACCTTTTAGATTTTCAACTTTTTCCAGCCGTCCTGTTACCTGAGGAAAGGTAGAAACTGGCTCTATAAGTAGTTGTAAGGGGAACCCCTTTGTTAAACAGACGCCCAGTGCTGCAAGGCAGTTATAAATGTTAAACCGTCCCACTTTTTTCCAAAAAAATCTTCCCGTTTCAGAACCATAGGTGACAGAAAAAGAGGTCCCTTCAGGAGTTAATTCGATCTCATGTGCATACAGAGTATTTTTAGGGGATAATCCATATGTCAAAACTTGGCTTGTGCACTGTTTCAACATCACAGGGATCCAGGGTGAATCCCCATTCACAATGGCCCATTTCTCCCTTCCAAGAGAAGAAAAAAGCCTGCTTTTTGTTTCAGCATACTCTTCCATCGTCAGATGGTAATCGAGATGATCTCTATGGAGATTTGTGAAAATAGCCGCGTCAAAAGCAATGCCCTCTACCCGATTTTGAGCCAATGCGTGCGAGGTCACCTCTAAAACAGCACCCAGACACCCCTCTTTGACCATTTCTCGAAGTAGTTTTTGATTAGTCACCACATCAGGGGTTGTTCTTTCTGCTTGAAAACGGAGACGCCCCACAAGATACTCCACAGTTCCTATGAGCCCCATGGGCATCTTCAGAGCCTCAAAAAGGTGTTTAACTAGATAGCTGGTGGTGGTTTTCCCGCTTGTACCTGTAATTCCCACCATAAAGAGAGAACGTGCGGGATCATCGTAAAAACGGGAGGCCAAAAGCCCTTCAATCTGTTCAGGATGGGGATGAATGAGTTGAACGATCTCTTTTAAAAAAGGGTTAACATAATCGGTAAGAATGGCAACTGCCCCATTTGAGATGGCCTCTTCAATATAAAGAGCCCCATCCTCTTTAGCCCCTTTTTTAGCGATAAAGAGATACCCTGGACCCACTTTTTTTGAATGAGAGGAGATTCCCATAATCTCTACCTCTTTATTTCCTCGAACATCGTCCCATTCAATATCGGAGATGAGTTTTTTTAATTTCACGTATGATTCCATTGTTTATAGAGCTGTTCCAAATCTCGTCTCTCTTGCATCCAATCTGCTTTTTCTGGATTAGAACGAGGATCTCCAGGAGGATAACCAAAAGGATCATCATGGGGCTCTCCTAAATACTCAAGAGTACGCGCAGCAATTTCTCCAAAAACAGGAGCTGCACATCTACTCGCCATATGATTCTTGATTCCACCCTCCAAAAATTTATATTCAGGTTCATCAATAGTTACAATCAAAACAAACCGAGGAGGGTGTTTAGGGTCTAAATTAGCAGGCGCAAAGCCAATAAAGGAGGAGATGTGAGATTTTTTGCAGTAACTGTTCCCTTGCACCTTCTCAGCAGTCCCTGTTTTGCCCGCTTCCGTATAGCCATTCACAGCCGCTAAAGTCCCAAATCCTCCTACCTTTGTTGTGTATTTCATTGCTTTCACAACTTCTCTCACAATAGAATCCTCTAAAACTTTTAACGCGCCTAATTCAAGCCTAGAATCAAATAGAACCATCTCCCCTCCTTTGGGTAGGGGTTTCACGATTTTTGAAACAAGAGTGGGCTGAATCAGATATCCCCCATTCGCAAATATTGCATAAGCTCTTAAAAGCTGTAGGCTTGTAGCCATAATGTTATATCCAATCGAAAGAGAATAGGGTGTCGGTACAGACCATTCAAGAGTCCCATTAGGGTGTAATTTTCCTGGTTGAGGAACCTTTCCTGTAGTCTCTCCAGGTAATTCTATTCCCGTTTTTTGTCCCAATCCAAAAGTCTCTGTTAACTCATTGCGATACCACTCATTTCCTTTTGTTTTTATCACCCTATCGATGATTTGTGCCATAAACACATTTGAGGATTTTTGAATGGCCATATACATGTTTAAAAAACGGTGTAAACGGGGATCTTTTAAGGGATGACTCCCCCTTCCAGGAAAAATGGAGCGCGTCGTTTCAATTTTTTCTTCGGGAGTGAATACGCCTGCTTTAAGAGCAATTGCAAGCGAGATGGGTTTCATAATGGAACCCAATTCAAAAGCATCTGTAACAGCTTTTGTCTTTGCATCCTCCACTCTCAACTGATCATTAAAAAAATCGCGGTAATTGGCCGGTTCAAAAAAGGGATACTGAGCAAGAGCAAGAATTTCTCCTGTGAAAGGGTCCATCATGGCCGCCCATCCCCCCTTACCTCCACAGGCGATGACCCCTTTTTGCAATTCCTCCTCTACAATTGCTTGAATACAGTGATTGACTGTGAGATAGATATCTGCACCATCTTCTGGTTCTTCAATCACCTTATCGATTTCAAGATGGTGATGCGGAGATCGTAAGAGCTTTCTCTTTCCCATCTTTCCCTTAAGAACGTCATTATAATAGGCCTCTAGCCCTCCTGTGGGATACCCCTCTTGAGTCGTTTCATCTTTAAAATCTCGAATCGTGTGAAGAATCTGTCCCAAGAGCTTTCCAAAGGGATAACTGCGCTGATAATCTGTCACAAAAAAAAGAGCATTTCTCGCAATTTTGTTTTTTTTGGCATAACTCAACCACCATTCGGAAATTTCCTCCTTATCATCCCGGTTTAACCAGATCGCCAGACGACGACTTCTTGTCTTTTTTTCAAGCTCGCCTCTTACCTCTTCAGAGAGGCCTACACGCGCAATCAACTCATTTGCAATCTCCTCCCTATAAGAAACCGGAATAGAGAGAGGATCTACAAAAAGATGGAATTTTGTCACATCAAACACGAGAGGCTGAGGGGTCTCTGGATGGCCTTTTTTAATAGCGGCATTAGAATAAAAAGTTCCCCTTTTACCAGGTTCTTTAAGCACAAATTCATGCTGTCCAAGCGCCTGCTTTGTCCATTTCTCCCCCTCTACGATTTGAATTTTGAAATATTGGGCAAGGAGGAGGGAAAAGAGAAAAAAAAGGCCCAAAGCCACAAACAAAAGCCTCTGCTTCACTTTTCCTCCTTGACGGGAATCGTAATGATCTCGTTAAGGAGAGGATATTTTAAATGGCTATAAGCGGGCTGCTTTGCCAATTCCATCAAAGCAAGAGGGTTTTCAAATTGATCGATCTCATATTGTAACCTCACATTTTCCTGCTGCATAGCAGCTAATTCTTTTGATAATCGGGGAATTTCAAGACGCAACTCTGTGATTTTGTTTTGTTTACTAATATAGGAATAGAGAAATCCCCCTAAACTCAGTATACAAATGAATATTCTAATTAATAGGTTTCTTGAGAACATGATTCAATACATCGCATTTTAGCTGAACGACTTCTGGGATTTTCTTTTATCTCCTCCTCATCTGCCTCTAAAGGTTTTTTAGTGAGTAAAACCCCCCTCTTTTCTTTAGCATATTCTTTGAAGGTAACTTTCACAAGACGATCTTCTAAGCTATGAAAAGAGATGATAACTAATCTTCCTCCCGGATTGAGTAGAGAAAGGGCTTGAGGGATCACCTCTTGAATGACTTTTAATTCATCATTAACATAAATTCTAAGCGCCTGAAAAACAAGTGTAAAGGGATGGATTTTCTTTCCTTTTGTCCTTCCTCCCCAGGTAAGAACGGGCTTGAGGATGTTTGCTAGATCCTCTGTTGTTTGGATGCGTTTTTTACGCCGCCCCTCAACAATGGCTGCGGCTGCGGATTTCCATCTTCTCTCCTCTCCCAACTCTCGGAAAATTTCTCCTAATTTAGCTGCTGAAAATTGGTTAACAACAGTTGCTGCATCGAGAGGTTGGGAGGGATCCATTCTCATATCGAGAGGGCCCCCCTTACTGAAACTAAAGCCCTTTTCAGGACGATCTAGCTGCATGGAGGAGACTCCCAAATCCAATAAAATTCCCTCTACCTTTTTACCCGCAAAAAGAGATCCCATATGCCGGAAATTACTTGGATAAATTTCTATTTTATTTGAAAAGGGGGTCAAAATTTTAGATGCAATTTCTAAAGCCTCAGGGTCTTGATCTATGCCATAAAATTTTTCTATTTCAGGATGAGCCTCTAAGAGCGCGCGTGCATGCCCCCCCGCTCCCAGAGTTCCATCAATGAAGGAGGTGATTTTCCTCTCTTTAAAGAAGTCTAATAATTGCTTTAAAAGTACTGGCTGATGCATTTCTACCCTCTTAGCTTGGTATCCTATCAATTAGGTTTAATAGTTGAAAGCAAACAAGTAGAAAGGTAATATGGGGAGTATGCATGATCCAGATGTTACCTTTGCTGCCTCTCAAGGCTATGCTCAGTCTGCTGTCTCAGCGGCTGAATACAATAAAACTTTTCCTGTAGAACAGACAAGACAGGTTGCTCCTGGAGTTGCAAGACGAGATGTCGTTTATAAAACTACCGCGACAGATGCCCTTTTTGGAGAGGGCAAAGGTGAGGGGGCTGTTTGGGGAGGCGTAGATCCTCCTCCAGGTTTTTATAATCAACCTGCTATAGGCACATCCATGTTCCCCTCTCTCCAACTTTTTGTAAAAACAAGTAGAGAAAAAGTGGAGCAGGTAAACTTAAATCCCCATCTCAGTTCTGAAGCAAGAGACCAGAGTGCAATTATTCTTAATGCTTTAGATGATACGCGTGTTATCACCCATGAATCGGATCATGTAAAAGTCGTACGTCTTGGTTTATTAGGTGGTTAATGAGTGAAATCTCGTGGAAAGAGATCCTAGGATGGACTGACGAACAGCTCGATGAGTTGCGCTTCGCTGGATACTCCTATTTTCGAGAGGGACATTACGAAACAGCTGTCTCTTTTTTTGAAGCGCTTATTGTCATAAACCCTTCATATGTTTACGACCTACAAGCATTAGGGGGTATTTATCTTCAAATGAATGCATCTGAAAAAGCGTTGAAAATTCTGAATGATGCGCTTGCTCTTGACCCCGCTCATGAGCCTACTTTACTCAATAAGGTGAAAGCATTGATTGCTTTAGATCAAAAATCAGAAGCTCTTAATCTCGCTCAACTGCTTAAGAAAAGCCCGGTTTCTCGTATTGCCGATGATGCGACTGCTTTAATCATGGCCTATTCTTAAAAGATCCATTAAAAATTTTTTTTCTAAAAACGGCCTTGATCCGGAAATAGTTAGCTTTTTCCCTCTATTTGAGAAATGAAAAAGGGTTGCAGCCTATCGAATCAGCTGCTACATTCTCCCAAAAAGTAACGTCCGTATAATTTAGGGAATGGCTAGAAGATGCTAAAACAGCAGATGCAGACGTTCCTTAAATTATACTGATGTAAAAGTAGGTGGTATGCTCACTTGTAATGCACGCGATACATGGAAACAATTTTTAGAGTATGTCCGAAAACGCACATCTCTGACCGCTTATGAAAACTGGCTTGTTCCCATACAGGTCCTAGATGTTTCTAATGGGGAAAAATTCTTCCTTGAAGTGCCTAATGTTTTCGTAAAAGCCTATCTTCTTGATAATTATAAAAAAGATCTCTGTAGTTTTCTGCCTGTGGATGCCTCTGGGGAGCCCTCTATTGAATTTATCTACGCAGAACAGCTTCCCAAAAAACAGTCTTCTCCCCTTCCCTCCACTCCCATTCAAGAGGAGAGCGATGTTTTTGATGTTAAACTTAACTCCTCTTACCGGTTTGACAACTTCATTGAGGGAACATCCAACCAGTTTGTAAAGTCTGCGGCAATGGGAATTGCCAATCGTCCTGGTCGCTCTTATAATCCCCTCTTTATTCATGGAGGAGTAGGCTTGGGGAAGACGCACCTTTTACATGGAATTGGCCACTTTGTACGGGAGAATCACAAAAAATTACGCGTTCAATGTATTACAACAGAGGCATTTATTAATGATCTAGTTGATAATTTACGCAATAAATCCGTAGATAAAATGAAAAAGTTTTACCGTTCTCTAGATGTGCTTTTAGTGGATGATATCCAGTTTCTTCAAAATCGTCTTAATTTCGAAGAGGAGTTCTGTAATACCTTTGAGAGTCTAATTAATCAGGGCAAACAGATCGTCATTACTAGTGATAAACCTCCGAGTCAATTAAAGCTTTCCGAGAGAATTGTAGCGCGGATGGAGTGGGGTTTAGTGGCGCATGTGGGGTTACCTGATCTTGAGACCCGGGTAGCGATTTTACAACATAAAGCGGGGCAAAAGGGGTTGACGATTCCCAACAGGGTAGCTTTTTATATTGCTGAGCATATTTATAGCAACGTGAGGCAGTTGGAGGGAGCGATCAACCGTTTATCTGCTCATTGTCGTCTTTTAGGACATGAGGTTACCGAGGAGCTTGTAGAAAATACTCTCAGTGAGCTCTTTCAGCCAGGACCTAAGCAGAAAGTCTCTGTTGAGAATATTCTCAAGAGTGTTGCGACTCTCTTTCAAGTTCGGGTGAGTGATTTAAAGGGGACTTCGCGCACAAAAGAGATTGCTCTTGCAAGACAGATTGCCATGTTTCTTGCCAAAGAATTAATGCAAGAGTCTCTTATGATGATTGGGGCCTCTTTTGGGAAAACCCATTCGACGATTTTACATGCTTGCAAAACAATTGAGGAAAAAATTAAAAGTGATGAAGCATTAAAACGTCAAATCGCCTTATGTAGGCGGAATATTGTAGAATGAGGATTTAATATGTTTCGCCGTTCAGGAAAGCATCCCTTTGAAGAAGAGGAAGCATCTAATTATAAGTACAGTGCCAAAAAAAGTGAGCCACCTGAGTTACCTCCCCGTCTTTTTGATTCTCCGCTACACTCTCCCTTAGTCTCTCCTATGGAGGAGAGAGAGGAGAGTTGGAAAGAGGAGAAGATTTCCATGCAGAAAATGGTAGAGGAGGAGCCTGAGACGACGTTGGGGGAGGGGGTGATCTTTCGTGGAGAGTTAAGCTTTGAGCGGTTGCTGAGGATTGATGGGACATTTGAGGGGGAGCTTTTATCTCAAGGGAAGGTGATTGTGGGTCCTAAAGGCAAGGTGAAGGCGAATATCAACCTACGGGAAGCGATTATTGAGGGGGAGGTTGTTGGAAATATCACTGTTGAGGAGAAGCTTCATTTAAGAGGTGAGGCATCTGTGCAGGGGGATATACGGGCTAAATCTCTTTGTGTTGATGAGGGGGTACGTATTGTGGGTCATCTTCACATTTCCCCTCTTGCCAGTTAATCGACATTATCGATTATCAAAATAAGGTGCTCTAAATTGCACTTTATAACGACGATTACTACGGGTCAATTACCCAATAGCTTTCTTTCAACTTAATGAGTTACACCATCATTAATGGGGCTACGCCCCAAACCCCGTCGATCCACTTTGCTTGCGCAAGTGAAAGGATAATACCTGTCGGGGGCAAGCCCCCCGCGCCCCTAGGGCTGTTGGGACTGTGCGCAACTGCTGCCCTGCGGGTCGCTGCGCACGAGCTCGCCGTGCTAAAGCACTGATCTTCGCTCGCTTACAGCGATTGCGCTTTGCCCCAACAGCCATCGACTATATTATTGTTCAATCAATTTCATTGGTGAACAATAACATAGACTTTAGAATGGAGCCGCAGTACCTGCGGGAACAGCACACATTAGTTTGAAAGACTTATAGCGACGATTAATTTGTAAAAGTTTCCGCAGGTACTGCGGGTCGATGGCTGTTGGGGCAAAGCGCAATCGCTGTAAGCGAGCGAAGATCAGTGCTTTAGCACGGCGAGTGAGTGCACAGCGACCCGTAGGGCAGCAGTTGCGCACAGTCCCAATAGCCCTAGGGGCTGCGGGGGGCTTGCCCCCGACAAGTGTTATCCTTTCACTTGCGCAAGCAAAGTGGATCAATGAGATTTAGGGAGGCGAAAGCTTTACTATAACTGATTAAATCTTAACTATAACTGATTAAATCTTAACTATCTCCATCTCAATCTATACCCCTACCTAATAAATAGAGCGAGCAAGAGCAAGCGCATAAACCCCCTCAGCATTGTCTTTCAAAAGAACCTCTGCAACCTCCTCCAGAGGAGTAGAGGCCTCTAAAAGATTCATAATCACAAGCACCCTCTTCCCCTCCACCTTGCCCCTCCCTTTAAGCCCCATTCTCTCCCCCCTTTTAAGTAGAGGCTGATAAGAGAGGTTTTCATGTCGCGCAAACCCTTGAGCCAGTCGTGCAGAAATAGTCCCTCTCTGCATCCATAACCCCTCCGGATAGGGAATAATCAGATCAGGAAGAGGCCACTCCAACTGAATCCATTGCGCAATCAATAAAGAGACCCCCGCCTCTATAAGATAGGGCATCCATTTCATCTTCCTCACAAATGTAAAAACAGGGCCTATGTGATCTAAAGCTGCAGCAGTAGGTAAAGCAACCCCTCCCCTCTTTTGACAGGCCAGACAACGCATGCGATTTTCATTTTCAGTAAAACAATAGGGACAACGTGTAGAGGGCTCTATCAAGTTGAAAAAAAGGGAACAGTGTGAGCAAAACAGAGGGGGAAATTTCACCATTCTTACTTCACAATGCAAACAAAGAGGGGGAAAAAGAAAATGGAGCCCCCTACTGTATATACTCATTTTCTTCAATTTGATTGCTAAAGGTATACGTAGGATGCCACATAGATCCTCTCACACTAATTGTGAAAAATTCAGCCAGTTTCATCAAAAGGTTATACTGCTTCATCTTGATGTTGAGATTCACATTTCCCTCTAAATCAATATAAGCCGGTAGCCCCTCCGCTAAATAAAACCGCGATTTTTTCCCGCTGCTATACATTTCATTAAAATGGGTAAAAAGCACCCTTCCCTTTTCAATCTGGTACACGATTTTACCTCGAGCAGGTATCAATGCCGTCAGATCTAATCCAATACGCGCTGTAATCTCCGTAGGAAGAAAAAGCAGCTGAGATATAAAGGTTCTCTTGGGAATGTTTGAAAAATCTAAACTTCCTCTTCCCTCAAATGTTTTCAAATTTTTTAAATTCCCATGAACATCGTCCAGTTGAAGCAAACGAACGTATAGGGAGGGAAAATTGCCGTTTTTACCAGTCCACGGAGATTTGAGTCTGGAAAAACGGAGCTCCTCCAATTTAACCTGATCTATAGATACCCATTTCCCCTCCCCTTTCTGTGTAATGGAGGCTCGATTAAGAAAAATCCTTCCCGCCCAATCTCTGGCCACAAAATCTGTAATAATAAACTGACCTAATTGATAATTTAAGAGGCAAGAGGCATCCGAAACTTCTATTCCATATAAGCCGAAATGGTGAGCTGCCGCTGTTCCGATAAACGATTTAACCTCCCCACTTTTCTGATCAAAGGCCCATTCTCCCCCTACCTCATAAATACCTGTGATTTTAAGTTTCTTGATATATTCTTTGATCTTTTCAGATAAAAAAGAGCCCCCTTTTCCAGAGTCGATCACAACCCTGCCTCGCATAAAAAGAAGGGAATCCTCTTGCCTATCCGCTACAAGAGAGGCCTCAATCCCACATAAAGTCCCCTCCAATGTCTCAAGACTCCAATTGTTTTGCCTATCTCGCCCCCAAGTAGCAAAAAGAGAATCAACCCCCTGTGGATGGTTGGAGGAGAGAATATGCTCGCTTAAAGTGATGCTACCTTGATTTAAAGAGAGACTATCAGAGAAAAAATGACACCAATAATCTCCCCCCTGTATACACATGTACATCCAACTGTTAATCTGCTCTTGTGCATAAAGCAGAGAAAAATTCCTCAATTCAAAAGGTTTGTCATACAAATAATAGGTTCCATCCTTAAGATTAAGAGAGACTTTTACCTCACCTGATTCTATCTCTATAGAAATCCTCCCCTCAAGAGGCTCCTCATGCTTTACAGCTTCCAGCCAACCAATCTTTTCTTGTACAATTTTTAGAGGAAAAAAAGTTTGCGCTAAGTGCACAAGATGAGAGCGCCCCCATTGCGGCAGAGAAAAATCAAATTTTTCAAAAAGAATCCGATTTTTCCCATATTGTAGCTTTCCTAAAGGAAAATTAAAAAGCAGCCCCCCCTCCTCATCTAGTAATTTAACATTTCCTTCTACTAAAGAGGCTTGATAATGACAGCACATATCTAATTCAGCATGAACGTGGTGCTGCTTTTGAATGTGAAATTTTTCAACTTCCCATTTTTCACCATTTAAAATAAAATTCCCCTCCGCCTCCCAATCTCCTAACCTTCCATGAGAAAACGTATAATGGTTATCACTTTCTATCCCCTCTAATAGAAATATCTCCTCCCCAATTAATCCTGAAAAACCTATATGCCGCCTTTTTCCCTCTAAAGCTGTCGTCTTTCCTACTATATTCCCAAAGGGACTACCCTCTTTTTCTAATAGACAAGAAAAGTCTATCTGCATCTGAGGCAAATCAGAAAAAACAAGAACAGGAGTCGAGAATTCATAGGTAAGCTCCTTAAAGGGTATTTTCAATGTTCCTCTTCCCCCCTCCAAACTGACCCTTTTTGTTTCAAAATCATACATCACCTCTGTTTGCCAATCAGAAATTGTAAAAAGAGGATTTTCATAATTCGCAACTAATTTTCCTCTGATATGCCCCTCTAAAAGCTCTGGGATAGGGGAAAAATGGTATCTTAAAAAGAGGGTATCGCAAGTTCCCTCAACAACTCCTTCGAAAGGAATATTCCAAAAAAAGGAGGGGAAAAAATGGGAGACAAAACATTGAAGATCTTGAATAGGTCCTTGCAGCGTATCAGCTGCAATCACAAGATCGATATTGTCCTTCGCATGAAAATTAATGGTCACATCTCCCTGAAAATCCAGTTCTTTCCATTCTGCTTTTATCTTTTGAACTCCTATTTTTCTATTATCGAAAGAGAGAAGCGCGTCCACATTTGAAAAGGTAATATCCCCACTTTTTTGCCAGAATATGCCATGGCGGATAGGAAGTAGACCTACATGATCCCCCCTCTTGAAATCAATACAGTGAATTCCCCCCTCTTTTAAGAGGGGAACTTCTAGCGAAAAAATAGGGCCGGTGAGATGAATATCTCGTCCACTATAAGAAAGAATGAGGTGCTGAGAATCCACTGTTCCCTCAAAATCGGCTCTTCCTCTTCCCTTAAGAGCCGTTCCTCGACACAGAAAAGGGGAGATAAATTTCTCAATGGGCAAATTTTCCCCTCTAAACCAGCCTAAATAGTTTTGTGAAAGAGAGAATTGTTCTTTCATTGTCTTCAAGAAATGGTCTCTCGATTGAGAGAGAGAAAAAGGGAAATTGCCCTCACACTCATTTGTAATTTCCTCATTAAAAAGACAACCAAAATCAAGAGAATGTCTTTCTGAGAGATCTGTAATCGAGAGATTGCCTTTTAATTCATGTCCCCGTCCCCTTCTTTTCCAGAGAGCTTTAAGCAAAAAATGGTCATCTGGAAAACTATTAATAAATTCTGTGCGTATCATCTCTGGTATAAAAGCAGATAAATCTTGAGAAGAACCCTGAAAATCCATTTCCATCAAGGTATCTTCAGCTTTCCAGTTTAAAAACAGCTCCCCCTCCATTCCCATCAGACGCCCTTTAATCGTTGAGCTTTCCACTCTCCCTTTTTTTACACAAATTTTGGAATGTAAATCACTTATGCTATTTATATTTTGCCAAAAATCTTTTAAAGCCAATTTCCCCCCTGTCAGGTCAAATTCTCCTTCGAAGGAGGAGAGTGTATGCAGATCGATATAAAGGGAGGAGGTAAAGGAGTCGAGACTTCCCAAGAGGTGATATTCTGAATTATCCCCTTCCAAAGAAGAAATTTTAAGACAGCTTTTGACTTCAGAAAGAGCGCCCTGCCGGACGGCTAGTTGCAAGAACCCATCGATTTTTCCTTTATTGAAGACCCATGAGGTGAGAGAGGAGGGGGCTTGTGGAGGGGCGAAGTAATTGATGAGGCTGTAAAGAGAGGGAAAATCATGGGAATCGAAAGAGGAGGTCACATAAAGAAGATTGTGTGGTTCTTGTGATATTTTTAGAATCAATTGGGGGGTATTTTTTTTCTCATCAAGAATGAGCTGGCCTTTCAGATGATTTTCATGAAAGAGAAGGTCGAGATCGCAAAAATAGTGGCAGATTTCGGCCTCTTTTTCTAATAGAAGCTCGGCTTGAGGAATTTTCACATTTATTTCAAAGGATAAAAAGGGGGATTTTTTGCATGGCTTTAAAAAAGAGGGGATAAAAGGGGAGCCATTTTTTTCTTTTTGATGATGAATCAAGAGACCCGAAACGAGGCACTCTCCTTTAAGAATGCTCCCTTGGAGGAGGGGTTTAAAGGAGGCTTGTTGGAAGGAGAATGCGACCATTTTTTCTTTTTCAAGAGAGCCTTTTTTGATTAAGATTTCCCCTTTTTCCCATGAGAGCTCTTCAAAATGTAGAGTGGTTCCAAAAGTTTTGGAACAGACGCATTGAATTTTCCATTCTAAGATTTTTAGCAAAAATGTTTTAGGATAAAGAGCAAGGGTGAGGATAAGGAGGGAGAAGAGAAGGAGAAGTGCTTTACGTAGTGGGGACATATGGGGAGAATATAGGATTAAGAAAATGGGATAAAGGTCTTTGTGGATCAAACGGATTTCCTCTTCTCAATTTCCAACCAATTTGATACCCTTCCTAGAATATGCTGAGACGTTTTCTAGATTTTCAACTCTCATTTTTTGAAAAGGGAAAACCCCTCCACTCCTTACGCCCCCTCATCTCCGCAGTCGATACCTTTTGCTATGAAGCTCCCCTCAATACTCAACGGGCCCCCTTTATTCGTGACGCTATCGATCTCAAGAGATGGATGTTCCTTGTTGTGATCGCTCTTTTGCCAGCAACTCTCATGGCCATTTGGAATACTGGTCTGCAAAAAATGGTCTATACAAGTGGTGATTACCAACTCATGAATGAATACCTCCTCTCCTCCCACTCCATAAAAGGGTATTTCTCCTTCGCCTTTCAACAGAGCAGAGCTTTTACCATTTTGAAAGAGGGGCTCCTCGCTTTTCTCCCTATTCTCATCATCAGCTATGCTGTCGGAGGGCTCGCAGAGGGCATCTCAGCTGTTCTGCGTAAACATGAGATTTCTGAAGGGTTTCTAGTCACCGGAATCCTCTATCCCCTTATTCTTCCCCCCACAATCCCTTATTGGATGGTCGCTTTAGGAGTCTTATTCGGCGTGGTTATTGGAAAAGAGCTATTTGGTGGAACCGGCATGAATATCTTAAATCCTGCCCTCCTCTGTCGAGCCTTCCTTTTTTTCACTTTTCCAGGGAAAATGACCGGAGATATCTGGGTAGGAACTAATCCAAACAAGGTCATCGATAGCCTCAAATTCATGAATACAACCGCCGGCCTCAATGAGATTGATGGCTACACGCAAGCAAGTCCCCTACAGGGCTTCAATACCTCCATCGACGATATCAAACGGATCCATGTCGATGCTCTTGCAGCTAATACCGTCGGCTCCAAAGTTGCAACTTATGAGGTGATTCAGACGCACCTGCAGCACTGGAACCAGTTGACGGGTCAAAAAACAGAATTGGGCCATCTCACCATGGATCAGATGAAAGCCTTTATAACAGGACCTATACAGGAGGGGGGACTCGGTCTACTGCCAGGCAACTTTCAAGCCGCACATGCAGCTGTAGATACCTTGTACGGAACAAGCAAATTCACAGATGGAAACCTATTTTGGGGAAATATCGTTGGAAGTATGGGGGAAACTTCTACTTTTGCCTGTCTCTTGGGAGCCCTCTTCCTCATCTACACAGGAATTGGTTCTTGGAGAACTATGCTCTCTTTTGGCATAGGAGCCTATCTCACAGCCCTCTTATTCCACTTCTTCTCTACCCATTTTGGAATGGAATCGGGCATATGGAATCCTGCCCGTTTTGCTATGTCTGCTCATCGTCATCTGCTCATGGGAGGAGTGGCATTTGGACTTGTTTTTATGGCTACAGATCCTGTCTCATCTCCTGGAACTCGCTTAGGAAAATGGATTTATGGTACTTTGATTGGTGTTGTTACCATCACGATTAGAGTCATTAATCCAGCCTATCCTGAGGGGGTCATGTTAGCGATTCTCTTTGGAAATGTCTTTGCTCCTCTCATCGATTATTATTCTGTTCGTCATTATAGGAGGAGAGTGACTCATGTCTCCTCCAGTTAACCGAAAAAATTCAAACCTCTACATTCTGATTTTTATCATTCTGCTGTGCACAGCATGCGGTCTTCTGCTTGCCATAGTTGCCTACTCTTTAAAAGGTCCACAAGAGGCAGCGAAAACCTTTGATCAGAGCAAGCAGATGCTCATTGCTGCTAAAGTATTAAATCATCAGGGAGAGTTTACTCTCATTCAAGAAGATGGATCCCTCCTGCTCGCCTATTTGGATAAGCAAGAGGGGATCTTAAAAGCTGTACAGGATAAAAAAGTGGCCCCTGCTACAAAAGAGGAGATTCAGCAGCTTGCCGCTTGGAGAATTCGTCCCCTATTAACAGATTCTGAAGGCAACATCTCCACTCTAAAAGCTCACAATCTCTCTCTTGCAGACTATCTCTCCTCAAATAAGGGGGGGGGATATGCAACGCTTCCCCATAAACTGTTTTATGCCATTTTATCTAACGATGCGACTGTAAAAAATCTTTCTGAGGAGGAGGTTGCGAAAGAGATGGAAAAGGTTTCCATCATTGTGATTCCAGTTTCTGGATTTGGCTTATGGGCACCCATTTATGGGTATCTTGCGATCCAGAGAAAAGATGCTGATTCTGTTATTGGAACGAGCTGGTATGAACATGGGGAGACCCCTGGTTTGGGAGCGAATATTACAGAGGCCTGGTGGCAAAAACAGTTCTATGGAAAATTGATTTTTCAAGAGGGATCAGATGGCAAAACAGATTTCTCTACAGGTGAGATGGGTATTATTGTTGTGAAAGGAAAAGTGAAAGATGTTTTTGGGGCCTCTCCAAAATCAAAAAGTGCCGTCGATGGTATGTCGGGGGCCACTCTTACGGGAGATGGTGTGACAAAGGCTTACCGCGATAGCCTTTCACCTTATAGGAACTTTTTTATTCAATTACGTAAAGAGGAGGGAAATGGTACACAAGCAACTTCCACTTAAACATTACTTTATCGAGCCTCTTTGGAAAAACAACCAAGTTTTGGTGGCCATTTTAGGGATCTGTTCTGCGCTTGCGGTTACGACGACGCTGATTACTGCTCTTACGATGGGCATTGCGGTGAGTTTAGTGACAGGATTTTCCTGCCTATTTGTCTCTCTACTTAGAAAATGGACCCCCGACAGTGTGCGTATGATTACACAGCTGGCGATTATTTCGGCCTTTGTGATTGTTGTAGACCAATTTTTGCGCGCCTATTTTTATGATATCTCTAAAACGTTATCGGTTTTTGTGGGGTTAATTATCACCAATTGCATTGTCATGGGACGTACGGAGAGCATGGCAAAAAATGTCCCCCCTATTCCTGCTTTTTTAGATGGTTTAAGTGGTGGACTTGGATATGGATGGATTTTAGTTTTGGTAGCAGGTATTCGAGAATTTTTCGGTTTTGGACAGCTGTTTAAATATCAGTTAATTCCCGCTTCTTTTTATGCAAGTGCCGAAAATCCTGATGGGTATCAGAATTTAGGTCTGATGGTTTTAGCACCCGCTGCTTTTTTTATTATCGGTTTTTTCATCTGGATCTCTAATTCTATAACTAAGGATTCATAAGATTATGTGGATGGGAAATTATACAATTCTTAACTTTCTGGGCCTAATGGTCCAGACAGTTTTTATTCAGAATATTCTCCTCTCCTATTTTTTAGGAATGTGTAGTTATTTAGCCTGTTCCAATCGCGTACCAACGGCTAATGGACTTGGACTTGCCGTAGCTGTTGTTTTAACAGCAGCAGGAGTCTTGAACTGGTTTATGCACCAATTTATTACAGGAAAAGGGGCTTTAGTCTGGCTAAGTGTGTTTGGAATAGATGCCGCTCAACTTGATTTAAGTTTTTTAGAATTTATTATTTTTATTTCTGTGATTGCGGCCTTTACTCAGATCTTAGAAATTGTTATCGAACATTTTTCTCCTAGTTTATATATCTCTTTGGGGATGTTTTTACCCCTCATTGCTGTTAATTGTGCAATTTTAGGGGGGGTTTTATTTGGAATTACGCGAGAGTATCCCTTTGTTCCGATTCTTATTTTCTCACTGGGTTCAGGATTGGGATGGTGGCTTGCGATTGCATTAATTGCGGCGATACGAGAAAAGCTGACCTATTCCAAAGTTCCTAAGGGGTTAGAGGGAATGGGGATTACTTTTATTACAACGGGATTGATGGCAATGGCCTTTATGGGTCTTTTAGGGATTAATTTAGCGAATCCTTCGGGGACGAAGCTTCCTACTGCTGAGGAGATTCCCTTCAAGGGGATCGAGAACCCCGTTGCTCTTTAATGTCAGTATTTGGCGATTTTTCAGACATCATTTTGTGATGTAACGGTTATAATCCTCAGAATCCATTAATTTCTCATACTCCTCCGAAGAGAGCGGCTTGAGTTTAAACAGCCACCCCTTATCCTGAGGTGACTGGTTAATCATCTCAGGAGACCCCCTTAAAGCCTCATTCACTTCCACAATCTTCCCAGATAAAGGGGTATAAATATCCACCGCAGATTTTGTCGATTCAATCACCACAGCATCTTGACCTGCCCTCACCTCATGCCCTACAAGAGGTAACTCCACGTAAACAACATCCCCAAGCTCCCTCTGAGCATAATCGGAAATTCCAACCGTTGCAATCTCCCCATGCCACTTCACCCATTCATGTGATTCTGTAAATCTCATCTCATCATCCTTAAGCTCGCCCAAAAGGCAGGCTGCTGTTCTATTGGAAAATTTTTATCCGATACAGAAAAATATTGTCTATCCCCATTTTTCCGTATCACCCTATAGGTAAATCCTATTCGATTAAACTCCTTAGGATCATATCCATAAAGACAAGAGGCTGGAATAAAAATTTTTAAATGATTTTTACTCACAACCTCTATTTCTAATTTTGACCCCTCGCAGAGAGGATGTGCATCCTCTGTCCTAAAACGGGTGATCTCTCCTGCTTGAATCCTCTCACCATTGTAATCTATGATGGTTGGTAAAAAAAAGAAGTGGTGACAGAAACGGGTATTATATCCACCTGTTTTTACGTCGCGTGTATCAAAAAAAAACTCTAGGAGATCTCCTCGCTCCATACGTGGAAATTCTGGCTGATGAAAAGTTCCTTTTACTTCAAGTTCGCCTACGATCCCCTCATCATTCCAACCCAGACGTACCTGTCCAAAAGAGGAGAGACCATGAAAAGGGGCTGTATCAGGTAGAAGATGCACCTCTTTTAATTTGCTCTCTTTTGCAAAATAGAGAGGGGCTTGCATCTCAAAAAAATGGGCGGGGACGAGAGGCACTAACTCTTCTAACATGCACGCATTTTTTTTAGAATACCGTGAATAAAGTGGCAAGATGCCTCTTGAGCAAGAAATTCTTGAGATGCAGCAAGCTTTTCGAAAGGAATCGTAGAATCTGCTCTTTTCTCGAGGATACGATAACAATAGGCCCCCTCTGTTGGATCTACTTTAATCGTAGAGAGAGACCCCCTCTCCTGCTTCAAAGCCTCCTCAATCGAGATAAAGGTAGGAGCTGCTCTCGTCAACCCCATCTCTTTTTTCTCCACTTTTGCAAAAGGAGACTCTGCACCTTCAGCCATCATTAAATGATCAAAGCGGTGAGGAATAGATTGAATACGTGTCTCATGAGGAGTAAGTTCTTTAGAAAGATTAAGCCTTGAGGCGAGCTCTTCTATCACTTTTTGTGCTAATTTCTCCCCCTCTATCCTCTGAGCAATTTCTGGCAGCACCTTCTCTTCAACTGCTTTTTTAAAAGAGAGGATCTCTTTATCTGCTGAACGCGCTTTTACTTTAATGGTGTAATAGTATTTTTGATCTTGCGTATACGCCTCTAGATCATCATGAGAATCCAGCGCGACCATAAAATCTGATGAGGAACGAATCCCTGCGAAAGGAGCTCCTCCCCGAGCGCGTACACAGATCTCTTTTTCTTGAGACTTCGTATTTTTAAGTGCCTCTTGAATCCATTCTGGATGCGCGTCTACAATCTGTTCACGAGAATACTGATCAATCAAACGACGGTCTGAAACTGTGACACCTTCTAAAATATCAAAGGGGATCCCCTCCTTGAGAGTTAAAAGGGGGAAACTTTTTTGAATTTTCTCCCATCCCGCTCCACACTGCCATTGCCACATCTCTTTGGTTGTAACTTTTCCCTGAAGCGCCTCTTTTTTGATTTCAGCCACCTCAAGAGTATATGTCCTTCCAATAAGTTCAGGAGCCCTTTTCTCAATCTCTTCGATGCGCGCATAGGCTGAAGGCAGCTCCCAGATATTTTCTCGTTTCTCCCCAACGATCTCAAAATAGGTCTCCCCATTCACCAGATCTTCATAGGTATGGAAACGCCACTCAGGTGGCATCTGGACAAGCTCTAAAGTAACCCCCTCATTGGCATATTCATAAAACGCATCCCATGCAAGCGTATCGCCCACAATTCCATGACTCACCTCTCCTATTAGCCGCTTGAAGAGCGTGATATCTTCCCATATTTTTAGAAAAGAGAGTTCATCCCAACCATTTTCTCTAAGATAAATTTTAAAGAGCTCCTCCCCATTTTCAATGGGAAGCTGAATATGACCTCGCATCGCTTGAAAAGCCTTGTCACTTTTAGAAAGAATGTCCGCATACATCTCATCTCGAGAAAGTGTATACCCCTCTTTTCTTGCAACTGCAGCTGTTTGAATAATCACCTCTGCTGTCGCCTGCATAAAAGCCTCCCCAAACCACTCTTTAAGGTCTTTATATCCAAAAAGTGCTAGCTGCTCTGGAGATAACTTTGAATCGTAACCAAGCTTAGAACTATTTTTCTCCTGATAGTGAATCACTTGAGCTAATAAACTCGGAGGAAAATCTCTTTGTGCTAAAAAAAGCTTTACACGGCTAGAGAAATCATGATTCTCTTTGAGAGCGGCAAGATTTTCAGAGATCAGAGGCGCACAAAAAGACCAGATAGTTTCTGCGGAAAGCAGAGGAGAAAAAGGGTGTGCATAGGGTCGATAAGCCTTTTCATGTTCACACTTAGCATCAAGTTCTGGCTCTATTTGACCCGCAAAGGAGGCCAAAATTTGTTGCGCAATTCCCCTTCTCAAAAATTCCTCAGAGATGACCCCCTCATTTAAAAAATTATAATCAGCAAACTTCCGTCCAGGTAAAAAAGACTCGCGATTCAAAAAGTGGACCAGGTGCGTGATATGAGAGGAATATACCTTCTTTCCATTCAGATCTATGAAGGCTGTCTCATCCGATTTTCTCCCACTAAAAGTAGGAGATAAAATGACCTGATAGGCCCCATAAAACACAAAGGTAACCACGATGACGATAAAGACAAAAAAGAAGAAAATTTTCTGATGTTTACGAAAAAAATGTAACATGATGCCTTATAATAATGCGTGGATTCTTTTTTGCGATTCCCCTTTAAATGAGAGGATGGGATCAAAATACCAGTAGTGTGCCTGTTCCGGAGAAACTTCAAGAGAACAGCGCACATCTTTAAGGTAGACTTTTAAAGCCTGTCTAATCACATTTGGATTTTCCAACTTTAAAACCAGCTCATAATCATAATGATGGCTTTTAATACCTAAATTATAGCTTCCTATAACTAAGTACTTTTTATCAACGATCATCACTTTTTTATGGTACAACATGTTGTGGACATTATATTCGAAGACACGCGTATTTTTAATCGGACAGCTTAAAGCCTCCTTTTTTTCGTGTAGATGAAAAGTGCGTCCATAAAAAAGAGGGGCGACGGAGACCCTATTTGCCCAGCAGAAAAAATCGTTAAAGGAGGGAGAATTCTCATTGACCCCATTGGAAATCACAATAAGCTTTACCCCTCGATTAACGGCTCTTAGCAGTGCATCCTGAATGGGTTGAATAGGACAGATATAGAGGTTTCCAATCAGGATCTCTTTTTGAGCACCATCGATCAATTTTACATACTCTTTTGAAATAGGATTATGCTCCCACCCCTTTTTACTTAAATGGGGTCCTCCAAAAAAGAGCTCTATTTGCCCCTCTTCGAGAGGGATTTTCTCTTTTGATGTCTCAAAGCGAGAAACGAACGGGGGGCTTTCCTGTTTTAAGGGTTGAAAATAGGAGCAATTTTCAAAATGAGAGGTTTCGATTTTTATACGACCTGTTTGATTGAATTTTTCCCAGATACAAAAATTGGGGTAAAATATTTTTCTTAACTGTTTCGCAATTTCTCCCCTCCCTACGATATCTTGATCACGAGCTCCCGCTCCCATCATATTGGCCATACTATTTCCAAAATCTCTGGAGGGGGGCGTATAGGTCCCCTCTGAGCAGAGAGCTTCATGAACATTTGTTCCCCCAGCAGTGAAGTAGGTCTCATCCACAACAACCATTTTGATATGGTTGTCGTAAGCTGAAATATCAGGTGTAAGCGTTGCCACACAGGTGGCATAAGCAACACGGAAATTGTATGGATAGCTCTTGACTAACCTTTGCACTCTTTTTTTATCTTCTGGAGTGAAAAAAGTAGGCGATAGCAAGACAAAAATTTGAAGTGTAGGGACCTTTTGAAGGCGCTCCTCCATGACATCTAAAATGTCTTGGAAAACAGAACCTCCAGCAAAACAGAGGGCGGCTTCAATGGACTGTTTGGCCTCTCGCATAAAATCGAGCTGCCAACTCAACATTTCAAGGCCATTGTCGCATACAATCACCTCATTTTTTGGTACGAACTCATTCTCCCGCGCATAAAGAGAGGAAAAAAAGATAAAAAAGAAAAGTGCAAACTGTTTCATAACTTACTCAACTTGTAAAAAAGCTTTTTGCAACAGGGAGCGGAGATGGTGACGCGCCTCTTGCAGTTCTCTGTTTGTCCATTTATCTCCTAAAAGAGCAAAACTATTCTGTTTAATGCCCTCTACAACCGTCTCTGAAGCTAAAACTTCACATAGAAAATCATTTGAAAGATGACCCAACGAAATCGACCCTTGATGGAGATACCCATGACGTGTTTTACGTTGAGCGGCTCCTCCCACCTTTTTCCCCTGAACCATTACGTCATATTTGGTAGGTTTTGCCATACAAAAACTACGGCACTCCTCTTGAATGGTCTTGGGCTCTGCGGCAAGTAATTCTGTCGAATGAGGAATCATTTCATGAATCGCCCACGCAACCGCCTTATTGACAAAAGCATAATTTTCTAAAGGATTTAAAGAAAAAGCGGGATGGTGCGCAGGGAGTAAAACTGAAAAAGCAAGATCACAATTATGGAAAACAATGCCCCCACCTGTTGGCCTTTTTGCCAAATCGAGTCCTCTTTTTTCTATGCCCGACATATTTAAAAATTTTTCAGGATCAATAAAGTGGCCATGAGTGACCGCTTCTGAGACCCAGTCATAAAGATGAAGAATGGGCCGTTTTTCATTTTCCAATTCAGATAGCATAGCCTCATCGAGAGCCATGTTTTCAGCAGCTGTTCGCTTACCAGTGTCGAGATATTTCCACTCCATCTCTGCCGCCCTTTCGTTAGTGCAAAATAGATTAACACATCATTAACCTTTTGTAAAATTTAAAAAATTTATTGAATATTCAGAGAAGATCTAGCTAAAATGAAAGTTGCTGAATTTTTCAGCCCTGTTTATGGTAATCTTAAAGTTATAACGAGAACGAGAGAAATATGTTTGACAAGTTTACGAATCGAGCTAAACAGGTCATTAAATTGGCCAAAAAAGAGGCTCAACGCCTTAATCATAATTACCTAGGAACTGAGCATTTGCTGCTAGGCCTTCTAAAATTGGGTCAGGGCGTTGCGGTCAATGTCTTAAGAAATTTGGGTTTAGACTTTGATTCTGTACGTCAAGAGGTGGAACGCTTGGTTGGTTATGGTCCTGAAATTCAAGTGTACGGGGATCCGGCTCTTACAGGTAGGGTCAAGAAGGTTTTTGAGTATGCAAATGAGGAGGCTGCAAATTTAGGCCATAATTATGTAGGGACGGAACATCTCTTATTAGGGTTATTAAGACAGACGGATGGGGTAGCAGCTCAAGTTCTTGAAAATTTAAATACCGATTTGTCGGAGGTTCGGAAGGAGGTTTTGAAAGAGTTAGAGACCTTTAATTTGCAACTTCCACCGACAGCTCAAGGGGGGACAAATGGGAGTAAGGGAGCGGCGGACAAGGGGTTAACGGAAAAGCTTCCTGCTCTACGTGCCTATGGGTATGATCTTACTGAGATGAGCCGTGAGGGCAAACTGGATCCTGTGATTGGCCGAAACGATGAGGTGGAGCGTTTAATTCTGATTTTATGTCGACGTCGCAAAAACAATCCTGTTCTTATTGGTGAAGCGGGGGTGGGGAAAACGGCGATTGTGGAGGGGTTAGCGCAGCGGATTGTGAAGGGGGATGTTCCTGATAATTTACGCAAAAAAAAGTTAATTTCTCTCGATCTTGCTCTCATGATTGCGGGGACAAAATATCGCGGTCAATTTGAGGAGCGGATCAAAGCTGTGATGGATGAGATCAAGAGGAATGGGAATATTCTTCTTTTCATTGATGAGCTACATACTATTGTGGGGGCGGGAGCGGCAGAGGGGGCCATTGATGCCTCTAACATTTTGAAGCCGGCCCTTTCTCGTGGAGAGTTGCAATGTATTGGGGCGACAACGATTGATGAGTATAGAAAACATATAGAAAAAGATGCGGCGCTTGAGAGACGTTTTCAGAAAATAACAGTGCAGCCCCCTTCTGTGGAGGATACTATTGAGATTCTGCGAGGGCTCAAGAAGAAATATGAGGAGCACCATAATGTTGTTATGACAGATGAGGCGCTCTCAGCGGCTGCGGTGCTATCTGACCGCTATATTCATGGGCGTTTCCTACCAGATAAGGCGATTGATGTTTTGGATGAAGCGGGAGCGCGTACACGCGTGGCTATGATGAATCAGCCCTCCGATCTTTCGAAACTAGAAAATCAGATTGAGGAGACGAGACGGGCGAAGGAAAAAGCGATTAGCATGCAGGAGTATGAGAAGGCGGCCCGTTTGCGCGATGATGAGAAAAAGGAGAGGGAGAAGCTCCAGGCTATCCGTGCGGAGTGGGAGACCCATAAAGAGGAGCATCAACTACCTGTTGATGAAGAGGCGATTGCGCATGTGATTGCTCAACAGACAGGGATTCCTGTGACACGCCTGACAGAGGCGGAGACGCAGAAATTATTGAAGATGGAGGAGATTTTACGTTCACAGATTATTGGGCAAGATGATGCGGTCGATGTTGTCTGTCGTGCAATTCGGCGTGGACGCACAGGTATTAAGGCTCCTAATCGTCCCACAGGCTCTTTTCTCTTTTTAGGTCCGACAGGAGTGGGGAAGACCCATTTAGCCCGTCTTTTGGCGATCCATATGTATGGTGGGGAGGATGCTCTGATTCAGGTGGACATGTCCGAGTACATGGAGAAATTTGCTGTGAGTCGGATGACAGGATCTCCTCCGGGGTATGTAGGGCATGAGGAGGGGGGGCAGCTTACCGAGCAGGTGCGTCAGCGACCCTACTGCGTGATTCTGTTTGATGAAATTGAGAAGGCCCATCCTGATGTGATGGACATTCTTCTTCAGATTTTAGAAGAGGGAAGACTGACCGACTCTTTTGGGCGCAAGGTCAATTTCCGTCATGCGATTATTATTATGACATCCAATTTGGGAGCCGATCTTATTCGTAAGACGACTGAAATTGGTTTTGGGGCTAAAACGGCAGGAACGCTTCCTGATTACAAAACCATTCAGGATAAAATTGAGGGTGCCATGAAGAAGCACTTAAAACCTGAGTTTTTGAATCGTATTGATGGAATTGTGATCTTTAGACCGCTCAATGAGATTGCACTCTCGCAGGTGATTAATCTGGAGCTCGAGAAGGTGAAAAAACGGCTAGCATCTCATAAGATTCATATTGATTTGACGCAGGAAGCGGTCCAATTTTTGGTAAAGTTGGGATATCAGCCTGAGATGGGGGCGCGTCCTTTACGCCGTGTGATTGAGCAGTATGTGGAGGATCCATTAGCTGAGGCGCTTATTAGAAATCCTGGGGAGGAGCACCACTATACGGTTAAAGTGGAGAATGAGAAGATTGTGTTTGAGGACAAAAAAGAGCTGATTCACACTGCGTAGATGCGGTGTGAATTTTTTAACGCCACGTCAGTATAATTTAAGGAATGTCTAGAAGATGCTGACCAGAAACAGTGAGAAGATTCCTCTCCACTAAAAGAGCTAAATAACGTTGGAGAGAGCGCCTAGATAAGGGCATCGTCAGTTCATTTAAAATATCGTCGGTAGAGGCTCCCTGAGGAGATCTCCTCACTATATTTATAATGCTATCAAGCATTTCTTTTGAAATCTGTTTTACCACAGAATCGCGCCATTTAGAGCCTAAATTTAGGGGATTTTAGTGAATTGCGCCACAAAAATCGCTCTAAATGGCGCGATAAGGTGAATCGCGCCACTAACCTGATTTTTGGGTTTTCCCCTTCAAATGCAGGTTATTAAGGGCGTAATGCTTCTAAATATCCTCGGAAGCCATCTCTTCCGGATAGCTCTAAAGCTCTGTCATATGCACCGAGTTTAGCATATAGATAGGAGAGCTCCTCTCGTATTTTTCTTCCCAAACGAGGATGACACGTTATATCTGATTTTATAAGAAGGGCGACGCGCTCAAGAAGCACACGTGCGCGCTCATGATAGCCCGTCTCCATTTCATATTCAGCTAATCTCATGAGAGCAAAAGGAGCCTCATCACCACATTGAAGAGCAAGGCGGAAAAGATGCCTTTGCAATTGAAAGCCTTTATTGGAATCGGGAGCGATGCTTTCACATAATTTCATGCGTTCAAACTGGAGGAAAAATTGCACGCAAGCCTCTTGCAGCTTCACTATATTCCTTAATACTCGTAATGCTCGTGCAGCATACATTTGAGGCCAAAATAACTGTGTATATATGGACATATCACGAAATTCTTCTCTTCCTTTTTTAAGGACTATTCCTTCCCCTTTCTCATCCGGAGGTAACCATTCCTTCGGATCCTCTAACCTTGTTTCTTCAGCTAATAGCTGCACTCTTTCTGCGATAGTAGAAGCTTGCATAATACGCCCCTTTTTGATTAAGAAGTCCGCATATAGACGATAAGAGCCTTTGAGCCGACTTCTCAACTCTTCTGCCCTTGTAAAGTTTCCCTTATCGATAAAAATACGGATACAATGACATAAAGCATCACAAAATAAAAAGTCTTCCAAATTAGATATACATTTACTGACTACCTCCTCTATAAAGGCCGCATCATTCCACCTCTTACCTACACCATCTTCAATGAATGCTGAAGCGACCATAGTGAACGCTGAGGCGACCACCCCCGGTTCATCTGGACGAGATGAAATATCTAACATATATATTTTCAGTAATCTGCATATGGCTTCTTTATCTTCTGCACCTGTTAAAGCCATACCATGGAGTTCTAATAAGAACTCCACAACCTCGCGTCTAAATTTGTCCCATTTTTCGTCCCATGTGAAATCTGCCTTAATTATTTGTGCTGGTAATATATATAAAGCAGTTGTGATCTCCCCTTGTGCAGCGTGGTGTTTTGCTTTTGTTAAGATTTCCCTATACCAAAGCTTACTACCTGGTAGGTCTCGACACAACTCTTCTAGCGGTGCGCTATTTAGATAGGCGGCGACTTGTGCCTCTTTCCCCTTTAGCCTCATCTGATGCATGATATCTATACCCGTTATCAACTGCATTTCTCGGTCGCTGATTTTTTGAGCAACTTCTATAGCAGTGTTAAAATGTCCCCACAGAGCAAAAAGATGGGCGATCTCTTGCAAAGCTTCTTCCTTTTCACCACTCTCTGCTTGCTCACAGATATGTCTATAATAAGCACGTAAATGGTATTGTTTAACCAAAACAGGATCATTTACCCCTCGTAGCTCTGTTAGACTGCTTTCTTCGGGAGCTGCTTTTAACAGTTCTATGGCTTGCAAAGCAGCTTTCCAATTGTCATCAGTGGAGCGGCTTGCTTGTTGTGCTCCCCTTGCCGATTCCTCTTGCTTATTCCTCCTAACTAGAACTACTCCTAAAACCAATGAAATAAGGGAGAGAGAAGCTGCAAACGAAAGAGCGACTATTGCATTAGTTCCAGCTGGAATCGTACGACATATTACGAGAATGGCGAGTACGAGTGCCACGCATGCTGACGTCGCTGCTATCCCAATAAGAGTCTTTGAGGTAAAAATCTCTCTATTTGATATGGAACAAGTGGGCATAATGCTATTCTAAATTTAAAATCTCTACTGTTATACACGATAAGCAACTCTTGCCTAAGGGCGGAAGCTTTTGGAGCGTACTCCAAAAGTTATTAAGATACAATCAAAATATTTGGTAGATTAATTGAAGATTGTATTTGAAGGAGAAAAACTCAAAATTCAGGTTATTAAGGGCGTAATGCTTCTAAATACCCTCGGAAGCCATCTCTTCCGGATACCTCTAAAGCTCTGTCATATGCACCGAGTTTAGCATATAGATAGGAGAGCTCCTCTCGTATTTTTCTTTCCCAACGAGGATGATACGTTCCATCTGGTTGTATAAAAGAGGCGGCGCGCTCAAGAAGCACACGTGCGCGCTCATGATAGCCCGTCTTCATTTCATATTCAGCCAATCTGATGAGAGCAGAAGGAGCCTCACCACCACATTGAAGAGCAAGGTAGAAAAGATGCTCTTGCAATTGAAAGCCCCTATCGGAACAGGGAGCGACGCTTTCACATAATTTCATGCGTTTAAACTGAAGGAAAAATCGCGCGCAGGCCTCTCGAGCGGAGAAATCTCGAGGAAGAAAATCGTCATGATTTGCTTCCGTTCCGGGATATTCTTCAGGATATTCTTCATATATATATAATAGCTCTAGTTCTTCCATAGAATATAGTTGAGGCCAAAATAACTGTCTACATATTGACATATCACGGAATTGTTCTTCTTCCTTTTTAAGAGCTATTTGTTTAACTGGTGCATCATTTCTAGGTAACTTCTCTTTCTGATCCCCCACATGATCCTCTAACCCTATTTCTTTAGCTAATAGGCGCTCTCTTTCTTGAGTAGGAGCTTGCATAATACGCCCCTTTTTGATTAAGAAGTCCGCATATAGATAATGAGAACCTCTAAGATGATCTCTCAACTCTTCTGCCCTCGCAAAGTTTTCTTTATTCACAAAAATACGAATACAATAACATAACGAGTCACGAAATGAAGGGTTGTCCAACCCAGCTAAAAGTATGGTGACTGCCTCCTCTTCATCATATACATCATGCAATGCACGATCAAACGTACTTATTTGCAGTAACCTATCTGCTTTTATTCTGTCTTGTTCAGCTAAATGCATACGATGGATTTCTAATAAGAGCTGTAAAACCTTGCGTCTAAATTTGTCCTCACAATCTACTTCAAGTTTTTGTAATTTATCTAATGTATCTAAGGCAGTTGTGATATCTCCTGTTACAGCGTAGTATTTTGCATTTACTAAATGTATCATGCACTTAAGCTTATTTCTTATACCTCTACACAACTCTGTCATCGGTTTTATTGCTGCAGTTCCGTAGGCGGTTACTTGTGCGTCTTTCCCCTTTAGCCTCATCTGATGCATGATATCTAAACTTGTCACCAACCGCACCTCTTGATCGCTGATTTTTTGAACAGCTTCTATAGCAGTGTTAAAATGTCCCCATAGAGCAAAAAGATGGGCAATCTCTTGCAAAGCTTCTACCTTTTTAGGACTCTCTGCTTGTCCACAGGTACGTATATAATAAGCATGCAAATGGTGTCGTTTATTTAAAACAGAATCTTCCCTTGGAATCTGGTTCCAATCTTTACAGACTTGAACACAACAGGCCAAATCCCGCGGTGGCAAACGGTTCATGATATTCACCAGTAACTCGAGTGGTAATGTTGTGATACCTGTTCCTGCTACCGTTGGACTGCTTTCTAATGTTGTGATACCTGTTCCTGGTACTGTTGGACTGCTTTCTTCGGGAGCTTCTTTTAAAAGTTCTATGGCTTGCAAAGCAGCTTCCCAATTTTCCTCAGCAGCGCGGCGTGCTTCAATCCATTCCAATTCCCCCCGCTCCAACCTCCTACATAGAACTGCTCCCAAAGCGATTGAAATAAGATAGAGAGGAAGTGCAAACGAAAGAGCGACTATTGCATTAGTTCCAGGCGGAATTGCACGACGCCCTATGAGAATGGTGAGTGCGACTGCTACGCATAATGAGGTCACTGCCATCGCAAGAAGCACTCTTGCAGTAAAAATTTCTCTATTTGACGCAGGAAGAATGAACATAATGATATTTTAAATTTAAACTC
>Ga0207115_1006_pt1 | contig 45125 bp, 51 predicted proteins | sample Alteio_BWMinHeat_46_FD_153536 | JGI IMG/M metagenome (GOLD analysis project Ga0207115, IMG submission 153536) | Enriched cells from forest soil in Barre Woods Harvard Forest LTER site, Petersham, Massachusetts, United States -... | ecosystem: Environmental > Terrestrial > Soil > Temperate forest >...
GGAACTGTTGGGTTTCCTTCTCTGGATCGCCCATGCAAAGATATTTGTATTGAGAAGGCTTCTTTTCAATCTGGTCATCATTGCTTTTAGCTTTCTCAGCGATGTCGTATGCAATGGCAACAGCTTGCTTTCTCTTATATCCTTCCCCTATCAGCTTTTTTATATTTTCATGCATGCTGGCTTCACTGCTTCCTTGAATTAAAGGCATAAAGATCTCCATTAGAATGAGAAATTAAATTTTACTATATGCCTCTCTCAACAACAAGCAAATTTGTACGCATCTTGCATCTTCGTGAGGTCTGCAACGCGGATGCAATTCACGATCTTCATATCATCTGGTTCTACGATGTAGATTAACCCTGTTTGAAGAGGAATACGAAGGTTCAAGGTGTTTTCGATCAATTTCAGCATGATCTTATAGTAAAGGACTTTCAAAATGAATTGGTTGGCCTTTGCCATCGGGATAAAAACCTTCACAGGTTGCTGAGAGAGCTTTTTCCCTTCAGGTGCTATAAAGGCCCCAAATACACAAAAATGCACAAGATCGTCATTGGAATCATCTACTAAATCAAGCGCATGGGTCCAAATCCCCTCTTCGAATTCCTTATGACCTTTTGCATGTTTTAATATCTGGGATATGAAGCGGTAGGCACTGACGTTGGTATTTTGAGATATCCACCCCATCCAGCACTTGATCATTGCGATGCTCAGTTTGTCCTGATTCAAATCAGATTCTTCAAGAAGGCAGAAATCTTCGAAATGACTCATAGCTTCAAATGCGAGCTCAATTGATAAATCATCCGATCTGCTATGAACCATTTGCATTTTCTGTTTTTGGCCATTTCTTCTCTGTTCTGATTCAGTCAGATCTAGAATTTGATTTTGATCATAAAAATTTCTGCAGATAAAAAAGAGGGCGTCCAATATACTCGCTTCTTTTCCATGGCAGGAGCGATAAGAAATCAGCAATTTCTTATGTTCCTTGATAAAGTTTTCCAAGCGGGAACGAACCTCTTTCAGAGAAAGCCCCATGGATTCGAGAAAGGGAGCTGTTGAAGAGATTACCCTATGGGAGACCTCTTTGAATGATGGTTCATATGAAAGAATGGATGCAGTAAGCGCATCCCACAAGCCATAGCGGAATGACTCGTCAAAAAGACGGCGCTGAATGCTGGAATCGAATAATAAATTCGAGTCCTCTTCTTTCAAGCGCACTGATGTAGCTGATAGAACGCTGCTCTCTAAGTAAATCAATCGTTGAAATCACCAATTTTAAATAAATTCTTTCCCTTGGCTTTCTCACGGTAATAGCCTCGAAGAAAAAAGCCAAGCTATTTTGAAGAACAATTTAAATCAACTGATTACAGTGATTTAATTAATTTCTAATATATAATCACTAAAAATGAATTGTCAAAACCAACTATCAGTCAATTTTTTTGTTACTAACAAACAATAACTACTATCCAGTATTGCTACTCTATCGTGACATGAAATACTGAAAGCCGTACCCAATGCAAAATCCTACTGAGAATGAGACAAATGCTAAGAGCGCGTAGTGAGCTTTCATAAAATAGTCTGATTCAAATTTTACATTAGGAATGTCTCATTATCATGTATTCAGATGTCAGTTTTTTTTCTAAAATCAATGAAATTTTCAACTGAATGTAAGTAACTTCCATCCATATCTTTCAAATCAACCCCCATGAGATAAGTAATACCTCTCCATATTTTCTTTTTTTCGGAAGCTGGTTCAAATTCTAGATTGTCTGAATCATTCGCTACTTGTCTCTTTGAAGCCCAAGATGCAACTTGCTCACGAGACTTTTTTTCCTCGATTAAGAAGTCAAAAGCTTGTTTTATTTCATTCAATGCAATTTTCATTAATTTTATAGTTCATTTTTCAAATTTTCTATGTTGTCTCTGATCATCTATTCAAATCATATGGAAATAAGTGTACTTCGACACAAAATTTCATAAATGTTTTATCAGAAAAGACTTCATTGCCTTAAGTTCTTCAACTGCCTTCTCTTTATTAGGCTGTCCCCCCTCTACGGCACGTCGTGTTTCTAGCGGTGTCCAAAAATCATACCATTGATTAATAAGATTGTGGTCTTTGATTTCAGATGCATCTAATGCACCCTCAAGTTTGCCAACAATGGTATAGAAATCTCGATTTTCATCATTGAGATAGCTGTCTATTAACCCAATCATATTTTCCCATAATTTGTGCTGATGCTCATTCATTTCCATTTATTTCCCTCCTGTACTAATTACAGTTATAACTTTAGTTGAGTCCAAATTTGTAACAACTCGAACATTTTCAAAAACATGAACTATTTCTTGAGGGGTATTTCCTAAAGTTTTAGTTCCAAAATTAATAGCATTTTCCACAACAGAAGGAGGCACTCCTCGACTAATGATCTCTGTACCACTTTGAATTAGGCCTCGAGGAGCCATGCGTTCAAGAGCATGAGTTGTGTATTCTATTCCATTTACTACCGAACGGCCTTTTGCAGGTGATGGCCATTTAAGTTGCCCGCTAAATTTTGCAACTTTTGTAATTTGAGTAGGTATTCTCGCTAATTTGGTGAATCCAATCACCCCTTTGACCGCCCCATATCCTCCAGCAACCAAAGAGCCTATTTCTAACCCCATCGTAGTTTTAGAGCGGAAAGATTGATAGAGAGCGTCTGATTCATCCATTGCCATCATGCCCATCAGGCGGCTTCCTACTGCAGCCATTTGACGCATTTGAGATTGCTCTACTGCTTCGATCATATTGATTCTTTCGTGAAGGCTCATCTCCAGTTCTGCAGAGCCGATGTAGACAGCTGCAGTTTGAAGGTCATGGAGTGAGCCTACCAAAAAATCCACGACGCCATGACCTATCCCTCCCAGCACGCTTTTGATATCGCTGCCCATTTTACTGCGGTAGCTATTGGCTGGAGCTTCGCTTCTTCCATCTCTTCCGCAAATGCACACGCATCCTGGCGGCGCATTATGCCAGCCAGGATGTCCATGCTGCGTGCAGCCACAATTAGGGTCTAATTGAGAATTAAATCCGAAATAATCCACGTATTTTATTGGGTTATTACGGACAAAAGCATACATATTGGGACCATCGATGGTTCCCATTGGATCGGGACTGATCCATCGACCAATTTCAGGATCGTAATAACGATACCCGAAATAGATGAGTCCCACTTCCTTGTCGATTCGTTTTCCTTTAAATCTCCAGGGATTTCCCACTGAAGAATCTGAAACGGAGCGTCCTCTATCATTTAGAATCTCCTCTTCTCCATAAGCCGAGTAGCGGTAGCTCTCGACTACTCGACGTCGGTTATGGTCGAGCAGGCAAGCTACATTCCCCTGAAGATCGTAAATCGGGACGTAGGTCTCCTTCTTGATTTCAATCGCAATCGCGGGAGATTCAGGGTTGTTTGGGTTACTGGGGATCTTAAGTTCGACAATCTCCCCTTTCTCATCCAAGCAGCCAATTTCGGTATCATCTATGTAGAAAAAGCGCTGAATCCTTTTCTTGGTTTTAGATACTAGGCGTTTGCTAAAACGTTTCCCTGTAAGATCATAGGTATAATTGACTGTGTTTTGGTCATCTTTAATAGACACGATTTGATTTAGTTGATTGCTTTGATAAGTCCATGTCTTCCCATCAACGACTTTTGTGGCTACATTCCCATTAGGATGGCATGTATAGGTGCAGCCTTCGGCTTCAATCAACTCGTTCAAAGCATTGAATTTGTAGAGAGAATTGTCTTTTTTGAGACGATTCCCAATCGAATCATAGGAGTAGTTGTGCTCAGTCTCCCCTTTTTCTGAGACTAATTGAAGCAAAGCATTGTAATCATACTCTGTCGTGAAAGGCTCTTCTTCAAGAGAAGTTTCTCGTTTTTTGATGTTATTTAGGGCATCGTAACCTACGACTTTATCTTGGAAAAAGTCGGTTGCAATTCCAACTCTTCGACCTGATTCATCCCATGCTTGAGTTCTAGCACCGAGATATCCTGGCAAGATCTCCTCTGTGATGTTGCCCATCGGGTCTCTGGAGGCAACTGCATACGTATAAAGCTCTTTTTTGTTCTTATCGAACCGCGAGACGCTTTTGACTAATGGACCTTCATAGGAATATTCCACATAGGATCCATCAGGGAATTTCAACGTTTTGACCTTCCCCTCTCCGTCATAGGCTCGCGTGACTTGATAAGATCCAAAATCATCTTTGACCTTTTCCTCAGTGAGTAGCTCATTTTCATCATAGCTATAATTGAGAGAGAGGTTATCTCGACTCATGCTAGTCAGATTTTTGTTGTAGTCGTAGTACATCTTGTACTCGACATCATCCTTGCCTTCTTTATAAGAGACTTTTTCTAAGTCCCCTCGATTGTCATACTGATAAAGAATGGGTATTTGAGCTCCTGGATAGAATTTTTTAGTGAGCTCGCCATACGTATTGTATTCAAATCGAGTCACTCTTTCTTCAGGAGATCCTTTCCCCACTGTGATGGTTTCAAGTTGATCGCCAGGGGTATAGGAATATTCGATAGCAAAATCTCCAGATTGGCCATTGGCAGAAATCACAACGGCTTTTTCCAATACTTTGTTGCCAGCAGAATCGTAGGCCGTGTCTACACAGCTGAGTAATTTTCCGGCTTTATCTTTTTTGCAGACTTGGATGAGATGATCATCGTTATCGAAGATTTCTTCGGTGCTATTGCCCATTGGGTCAATAACAGTCCGCTTACTTCCCTTTTGACCCCAGCTATTCACATAAGCATCATCATAAATGATTTGAGTTGAACTGCCGGCTGCAGTTGTTGCTTTAATGAGGCGCCCGAATCCGTCGTAGTCATACTCCATCAAGACACTTTCTTTGCCTTGGGGATAACCGATGATTTGAGCAAGTTCTCCCGCGTCATTGTAAACAAATCTCTTGCGAAGCAACGTGTGACCTGATGAATCTTCCGTTCTCTCCTCAACAACTCTGTCTAAGAGATCGTAATCCCTGACTTCTAGAGTAAAATCTTTGGAGGATTTCCATTTTTTAACGCTCTGGGTTCTTCCCAAAGAGTCATAAGTAAAATCGACTTTTTGATTTTCTTTTTTTAGATTAGCAAGTCGACCACATCCATCGTAGGTATAGGTGGTTTTCTTTCCTCGAACATCAGTTTCGGACGTTTTATGGAAGGTGCTATATTCACAAGCAGCATCCTTAAACGAATAGCTCTTTGTAGGATTATCTCCCTTGCGATAATACTCTATCTTGCTCGGACGTCCAATATAGTCATACTCGAAGACTTCAATGGTCCCATTGCGGCAGTAATGATGGTGAATATTGCCACCGCTATCGTATCTAAAGATGTCCTTTGTGCCATCGAGATATTCAATCTGTGAAGGTTTGCCCTTAAGATTGTAAGTCTTTTTCAAGACCTTTCCATTTGGATCTGTGACAGAAATGGCATTATCAAAAAGATCATATTCATAAATGTACGTTGGCGATAGGGAAGCATGTAGCCCATTGCTTGTATCAGGATAAGTGATACGAACAGGGCGACCTAATGAATCATTTTCATAGATGGTAAGATTGCCGAAGCGATCTTTTTCACCACTTTTGTATCCTGCGGCGTCATAGGCAATTTCAGTTTCAAACTGATTTCCTCTTCTATCCCTTTCGATCGTGTGAGTCAGACGATTTCTTAAATCATAGCCATACTCGATAGACATGCCTGTATCAGAATGCGTTTCAGAGGCAAGATTCTGGTTACCGTCATAGGAGTATTGCGTTTCATTCCCTAGTGGGTCTGTCTCAGAAACGAGAAGACCATGCACATAGCGCTTATTAATGGTGTAGCGATGTTCGCCATTGGCATCATGCATTTCTTGCGCAGAGACGTTACCTTGCCCATCGAAATGGTTGACGGTCCTCTTAATTAAAAACTCTGACTTTCCATCTGCCGTGCTATATTTTTGCTCGATGACTTCTGGAGCTCCCACATTAGGCATCTCCTGTTTAGGAGAAATGTTGGTGATCATTCTCTCCCTTACGCTGTAAAAGTCTTTTGGATCCCCTTCTCTACCGTCATCAACAATGACCTTGGTTAACGCAGCATCGTCATTGTAAGTATAGAAAAAGCGTTGCTTAATGCCCGAATTGTAGTCTTCATCCTCGGAATCTACAGATCCTCGAGTTAAAACAAGCTTTTTGACAAGAAGATTGGTTCCTTTCTTGTACCAATATTTGACTCCTGTTCCTTTTGCATCTCTTTGAAAGAAACCATGGGTAGTTTTTCCCGAGAAATAAGAGAAGTTTTTGATGCTGCCATCTTGGTTCCCCACCAGCCCTTCATCATCGACTGCAAGAGCAATTGGCCCAGTACCTGCAATGTCACCATACTCTCTTTCTTCTATGATGTTACCCTTATCCATTCTGTCATAGATCAGGTACTTATGATAAAAAGTGTTGCCGGATGCATCGGCAAGGGAAGTAAAAATGAGATTACCGGCATCGCTCTTCCTTCCCCACGATTTTTTATGAACTCTATAGAGGGAACCATCGAGATACTGCTCGATTGCCACTAGCTGCAGATTCTCATCAAAACGATAGACGGCTTTGCGAGGGCCTGGGCCATCCACTTCAGTGCTATCTTGGTCATAGGCAAAATGGACAGTTGATGTACCACCCGATCCAGAAGGTGTCGTTACGGTTTTGACCTTATGCTTGTTTGCCTTATCTGTGTAATAATCGACATGGACAAAGCGACCTTCGGGTAAAGTCTTTTTCACTAAAAGAGCATGATCATCAGCAACTTGATACTGATAGTGCAGGTTTGGCTTGTCGGATCTGGCAACCGAAACCAGAAGTTGAGCACCCGAAGAATCTTGCTGAAATTGATAGTCGACTGTTTTACCATCGCTGGTTTCAAGATGGATCGTATTGCCGTAGTTGATTTTGATCCAGGCGAGAACCTTTTTCTCTGATGCATTGGTTTCCTTGATGAGCTCGAGCTGATTTTTACTATTGAACTCATAGAAAATCTTGTTGCCACTAGGCAGAATTTCATGTGTGATAGAGTAGAAATTACCTGCAGGGTTTTTGACATAGAATCGCTTGCCTTCTGTGCAGAGAGCGAGTTCAAAGGTATCGTTTTGTGGATTGAAGTAGAGTTCGTTATTCTTTAGGTTGGTCCATGCTCCTACATCCCCTCTTGCAGTGTTAGCGATCCCTGAGCATTCCATCTCTGCATCGATTTTAAAAAGGACACGTTTGGTGGAGTTAGTGGTATTTCGCCAACCTACATAGGTTAAAATGCTTCCATCTGGATTTCCCAGATAGACAAATGTGCGCTCGAATTTACCCTCAGCTGTCGAATAGGTTTTTCCTCGAGGGTCTTTTTGCATAGTCAAAAAGCATTGAGGATTGAATCGCCAGCCACCAAACGTTGCGATTGGCAAAGTATCCCGACTGCTGTAAAATCGCGAGAGAACAAGTGAATCAGGAGAAGCAACAGTCAAGTCGACTTCCACCTCCGTGTAGTCACCGTGAATGGTGCTGACATTTTCAACTATGCTGGATGGATCCCCTTCTCTTGATCCGAGGTATATTTCACTGATTGAAGTTTGAGCAGCATTTACATGCTGAATACAGAACAGGCAGGCTATAAAGCCAAGTATCAATCGCGTCATCGTTTAGCTCCCTAATTAGCGCAAGGCACACCTTACAATCTGAAAGCGTTGGATAATACGCAAAATGCCAGTATTTTCACGAATAGAATTTTTTATGATTTTGTTAAGATGAAAAACGGAACGAGGAAAATAACAGCGATTTTTCTATGGAAATAGGAGGATCAAAGATGACAAGGCAAGAAAGAAAATTAAGAGGAAACATCGCTGGAGGCAAGCTCCAGAGCCTCTTCTTGAGCTTTTGCAGCGCGTCGGGCTTTTGCTTTTTCGCTTTTCTCACGCGCTTTCTTTTCCCTCAGCCTGATTTTTGTTATGGCTTCTGTGGACAAACCTAAATCCTCATAACTGACTTCCCCGCCGGTAGCACGGAAAATCTTCATGGCAATATTGGACCTTGGAATGCTTCCTTTGATGTAACTGTAAACAGACTCTTCGCAAAAATCGTTGTATTTGCAAAATTTGGCGACAGAAATATGTTTAAAATCTAACCAGTCTTTTAACTTCATGCTCACTAACGCCAATTTTTATTTTTATTCTAGGTTTCACGCACTTTTCGGACAAGTTTAAGATAGAATTCCTATCTTATTGAATGGCAGCCTGTTCTTCCTGAACGAGTTTGGTATAGGTTTGCCATAAATCTTGATCGACAGCTTTTGTACGCACCATGTCTATCATGAGTTTTTGCACTTGACTCAGAGTTTGATGTGGCGAGAGCATTGCGATCAGATGATCAGCCCCTTCCATTTGAGAACCGGCTTTTTTCAGAAAAGTCAGGAGTTGATTGATGTCTGAACGTTTTAATGTGAGATCGGCTGTTCTTTTTACTTTTTGAGCAGCGCGTGGTTTTGAAGGGACCATTACGGGTTGTTCGGTGTCGAGGATATGTCTTTGTATCATGTTGCGCAGTTCAGTTGGATTGGTTTTTTTAAGCTTGTTAAATGCAAAGTGGTGTAGGTGTCTTTCATCATGTGGTATGTATCGGCAGAGTTTGGATTCACGTTTGGTCTGCACCTTGCTCATTGCATTCGCAATGCATTCTTCGAGTTCTTTCAGAGAGGTTTTTTCTTCTACATCGTATGCTAGCATTTGATTTCCTTGGGTTGGGTACTAATTTTCACAAAGTGCTTAAACTTTCAAAAAAAGTCAATACTGCTTCACACGGTTCATAGACGATTCGATCTCACAAATTAATCTCGAACGGTTTAAAAGATGCAGGATGATGCACGAAAGCTCAAAAAAAGTCACGACTTTGTAGTAGATTCCGCAGGGCTTTTTTGATATGGTGCTGATAAAGTTAAGTTTTGAAGAGGAGGGTGTGGGATGACAGGTAAGGAAGAAAATTTATCTCCAAAAGATGCATTGTTCATGTACAAGCATTTGGCAGACCACCATTTACAGGTTCTCAAGCGGCAATCTAAATGCGAATTTTTCTATTGGAAAAGCCTAGGAATTTTCTTTGTCCTTAGCCTTGTTTTCCTCATCTTACCAAATTATGGCTTTGCCTTCTCCCCTTTCGTGGGAATTATTTTTGCCGGAGTTAGCATGTTTCTCATGCTTATGCAGAATATCAGAATGGATTTGGAGTATGGGATACAAGCTGCCAGTTTTGTGGAGCAAGGACTGAACATAGAGAAAACATTCAAGGATCCTACTCCTCGAATATTTCAAATTTTCAAAGACAATAAGGTTCTTTGTTACCGAGGGAATTTAATAAGTAGATTATTCCCCATGGGGTTGATTGCTTTAGGAACAGGGGCGGCAGGGGTGACTTTAGCACTAAAAGTTGGTGTATGGCTTGGAGTATTGGTTGCTATCGTTGCCCTTATGGCCATGTATGCAGGCGCCCGCTCATACCTTAAAACAACAAGAAAAATTATGCTGGAGATTACCTATGGATTCCGCTAACACAATGAATTTGAAGCTTGCTATGGAAGAGCCATGGTACAAAGAGTATTGGACGTTTTTAATGATTCCGTTTTTATCGACTGTAGCATGCTACTTTATTCCTCTTTTTCGTTGTGAAGAAGGATTATCCTATATGTCAGTACTCCCTTTAACAGCAGCTTTTTCTTATGGTCATACTCTTTCCCCAAGAAAGCCTTATTATGAAAAAAATTGGAAGAAATTAATGGACTATTCTTCTTTTATCGAAGCAAGCCTCAAAAGAGTGCTGATTTTTTCTATACCAACTGGATTAGGCATTTGGGGTCTTTCGTTATTTTTGAAAGGATATACAAAAGAGCTGAGCATGGTTTTTGAAGCTTCTGTGTGGGGACTATCAACAGCTATTTGTTTGGCGGCTTCTTTTTTCTATATTGATGAGCTTCGATCAGTAAAAAAACAAAATGTTGAAAAATATAAAAATGGAATGAATTTTGTAAAAAAATTAATAATTCCTTCAGCTATAGGACTTGCGTCTATTGCATTTCTGAAAAATTACACTCTATTACAAATTCTATTTAAACGTTCATAAGGGTATAGAATGAGTATCAGTACCATTTGGAAAAAATTCCTAAGATGAACAGGTAAACGTGACAATAGAATCAATAAAAAATTCAAGAATCAAATTTTACCTCTTTCATGCTATTCCGTTGCTTTGCATTTTCGCAAGAGAGACGACAAAACTCTGTTTCATGGTCGAACTAAGAAATCTTGGACATGAAGGGCCTCTTTCAACAGCATTGCTTATGTTTCTCGCAATTTATTTCTCAATGAATTTGGGACTTCGTTCAGACAAAGGCTGTCGTAGAAAAATGCTAATTGTCACGTTAGTAGGTTCTATAATAGCCATTGGTGTTTTGGGTGTAGCTGTCAACGTAACCCAAAATACTATAACATCTCTTTTACTATATCTTGGTGCTCTTGGAATTGATGGGGTTTTAGGATCAGCAGGTACTCCAATAGGAAGAGCTGCTTATTTTGATGTCTGGGATGCAAATAATAAGGGCTATCAAAGAAAGGATCGCCTTGCAACAGATACAAATATTGCCTCAGCATTGCCATGGGTTCTTGTATGTTTTAATCAGAACATCTTTGAAAATCTATTAATACCCATCTCTCTATCTTCTTTAGTCCTCTGTTTGCTTCTTGTCATATTTATCTTCAAAGATTTAAGAGATAAAGATGCTAGATTGGTTCCGCATGAAACGCATAAAGCAGCAAAAAAATATCTTCATGGATTTGCATTAAGATTAATGTTGGCTTTTCTTGTATATGATCTTGCTTTTCAATTTATTAACTATTTAGCCACTGAGTTTTACAATTTGGATGAGCTAAGACAAGATTTCCTGTTAGTCGAGGGAGCAGGGATTTTCATTGGTGGATTGGTTGCTAGGATAGGGTTTACCTATACGAAATTCCGTTCATCGCATAAATCCATTTTAATTTTTTCGATCGCCTTATTTGCTGTATTTCTCCTCCCATGGGTTAGAGAAATGCGCTCGGGAGAATTTGCGATAGATAATGTGGTACAGCTTCTATTCTCTTCTGTAGGTGGAGTAGTATTAGCCCTTTCTTTTGGTTATTTTTCGCATAAGGCTACTCCACATGAAACGGGATTGCTATTTGGTATTCTGGAAGGCGTAGAAATTCTTGCAGAAGGAGCCATGTCTCTAACATTCTATTTAGGAGATTTGAAGAAAACCGCTGCGAATCCTCACATAGCGGTTACAATAATGTTGATTTTGATAGGGATTGGAGTGTTGTTGGTACTTAAAAAAGAAAAAGAAGAGCCGCAGCCTACGGGGCACAACTCTCATTGACTGGTTGGCTAGATGCAATTTTTTGCATTGATTCTTCCTGTACAAGTGTTTTCACTTTAGTCAAAAAAGAATCAAAATTGCAGTATTTATCTAAACGTGTTGGTGCATATTTCCTATCATAATCGTTCCAATATGTGTAGCTCATTTCGTTGTGTTGGATCTGGGCCTCAATTTTATCAATAGCTTTTACGAATTTTGCCTCATAAGTTTCTCCTTGTTCATATTCCTTCCATAATTCAAGGAATTCCGTTCCTATTGATTCGGGTAATAGACTTTGGAGATGTTTCATTGCGTTCAGCTCTTGCTCAAACTTATCTTGTTTGCTGGCTTGATGTCCTTCATAAACAAAATAAGGCTTGTCTCCAGTGATTAATTCTGCTAGATCATGGACGATTGCTATTTTAAGTGCTTTTTCCACACAAATTTTCTGATCCAAAAAACGAGAAAACATAAAAACCATTAATGACACACGCCATGTGTGTTCAGCAACGCTTTCTTTTTTTTCCGTGGAAGTTCGACCATTTCTTAATTCATTCTTAAGCCCTTCTGAAAGGTGAAGGAATTTTAATAAGGTATTTTCGATCTCATCCATTATAACTCCTTGATTAGGAGATATAAAGTTCTTTCCTCATCTTGTTCCAAGATGCGAGATATCATATAACCATTTTTTATAGCACATTTTATGGAGTTCTCTACTTTAGACGATGCAGTGCAATAAATAGTGGTAGTCCCCATTTCAAAAGCTACCTCATCAATTCTTGTAAAAAGGCGAGAACCGTAGCCATTTCCTGAATTTTTATCAGGATTAAATAGAAAAAGAGTCTTTAATTCTAAAGCTCTTTCAAGACCATATTCGTTTTGAAGTTGATTTTTATAGACTATGATACCGAGAGGGTTATCATATTTTAGCATTATTTCGCATGCCCTATCGCGCCCTTCTTTGATTTTGGCGATCGCGTTAGATTGGTCGCCATAAATAGGGCTGATCATTTTTTTGAAAGCATGTCTTACTGTTTTGAAGTGTGAAGGGTGAGAATCGGTTTTGACGAAAGAAATGTGATCGGTGTAGACAGTATTTTTAAGATCTATCGCTGCTTTAACAGCATTGGGTCTTAGGATTGCTCTAGTAGACATAGGCACGATCCCGTGTGAAGAAAAATATTAACATCCAAAACCATAAGAATATACATTTTTTTGAAAAATCTGCCTATCAGCATACCCTAAATAAAAAACATGTCAAGAAAATTCATCCTATTGGTTTATTGTGAGTTGTAATTTAAAAATGATTTTTATTTAAAAATTTAATTAAAATGAATATAGAACAGAAACAAAGTAATTAGTAAATGCAACTGAATTTTTTCCTGTAACTGTAAGCCATGCACCCATTAAAACTCCTAAATTAGGAGAAAAAGTATGTTGAAGCTCAGGCGCGATACTAATTTGGCTAAAAGAGGGAACTTCGATTTCTGGCCCTTGTTTTCTTGAAAATTTTCCTTTAGCCCCAAATTGATAGTTTGATTCTACACAAAAAGCCCAAGTTCTAGAGAGAGCGTATTCTCCACAAATGAAGCCTGTAAAAAACTGTCCAGGATGAATTGTCCCTTTTGTATTTTCATCTCCTCCCATGAAATTCAAACCACAAACCTTAACTGAGGAAGGGAAAAAATATCCAAAAGTCCATCTTAATCTAAAATCATGATCTTTTTTTGGATGGAAAAGCTTTTGAAACGCAAAATGAATCCCTGTTTGAAAAGATCCGGCACCTGATAAATCTGTACCATGCTTACCAGGACTGAGATTTTGATATTTCCCCGTAGGAACTGTTTCTTGAAGAAGAATTCTAAAATCTGGAATCCAGGAATCTTTTTGATCAGTAGAAATTTGAAATCCAAAACGAAAAATAGAATCTATTAGATGGGTGCAATGTGATCCATCACAAAAATTTGTAAGTAATGCTCCAATGTATTCAGCTCCAAGAAATTCATTAAATCCAACTTGAAAGTCAACATAAGGACCTGTTGACCAAATACTTGGAGTATTTTCAACATTCCAATGAGAGTTATAATGACCATAGGTTTCTCCCAGCAACCAAGCTACTTCTAGTCCGGGATGTCCTACGGGCATTGTTATAGGGGTTGGTGTAAGAATTGGTCCAGTGAACCATTGTGGGTATTCTGATGTAGAATTTGACGATTTAGAATTCAAATCATTGGCGAAGAGTTGTTTACAGCCAAGAAAAAATACCAAAACAAGCAATCCAAAAAAGATACGGCCATAAAAACTTGGCAAAGTACTCGTTCTTCCTAGCTTTTTTTTCATCTGGAGAGAATTGTTTGCATAATTCTAGTTTTTTCCCTGTATAAATATATATCCTGCTAACCACAACAGAAGATAAAAAAGCAAAGATAGAAAATTGTTCAGCTACTAATTTATAATCATAAGAAGATTTATGACTTGAAATTAGATTCCTTGTTAATAGAAGCAAACAAAAAACAATTATCAAAACAAATTGTAATTTTGTAGCAATACTAACTATTTTATTTAGCCTCTTTTCTATTTCAAAGGTCGTTGCTTCCATATTCTATTATCCAACACCTACTGGCATTTCAGGTTTTGCTGAGCTTTCTAGCAGCTTCAATCTGAATGTCATCTGCAATGACCGCTCTTGCATTGACAGTTGATCCTGTAAGAAGGCTCTTTGCACACAAGACGATTAGCATCTGTGTAGAAGCTGCAAAATGATTCAATCCAAAAAGATGGATATAAGAACCAGACTCTATCATACCATTTATTTCCATCGCAGCCATTACCGAAAGCAAGGTCATTATCATTGAAAATAATGCGCTTCTTCTCCTGCCAAAATAATCAGCCGCCATACCATGAATAGGAGCTGCTATAGCTTGGCAGCCAACAAAAGCGAGGAAGATCCACGCTGCAGGAATGGATGTTTTCAATGCCATGTAAACCAACAAGACATCCATGGCAGAGTCGACAAGCATGTTAAATAAGGCAACAATGATCCTTGGTTGTTTGAGGAGAAAGTCATTATTGATCAATGATTGCCAGTTTTTGAGGCTTTTTTCCGAATCAATTCTGTTTGGAAAAAATTTTCCCCAAAATAACCACTCTCCAAGAGCTTTCGCTCCAATGGTGAACACTATTAGTGGTTCAGCAAGATTTGGACCCATGCCGCTAAACAAAATGAATGCGAGTGCTAAGAGATGAGGTAAAAAGCCCACTGTCGTAGCTATGCCACTAATGAATCCGAACGTATAAATGGTTCTCATGCTGTTTCCTGCTTCAGTTTTTGGGATAGCAAAAAGGAAGGTCGACAGCTAAAGTACCACAAGAAAACCGCAGCGAGGAAAGGCATCGTGATCAATGCAGTCATACCCACCGATGGCGTGATATTGTTTGATGCGATTATAGTGAAATCAATGGCACAATAAACTAACCAGGCAGGGATCAAGATGCGGAAGAAAAGCGCCATGAATATTTCAAATCCCTGTGAGTCTTGTCCGACTTTGTGAAAATAACCATTTCTGTGAGCTCTCTTTTCGAGGTTAATGCCTTGCATTGAATAGCTGGCAATTTGATCTTCCAGTTTTCTGGCTTTCATCATCTGCTGAACACAAGCAAGAAAAGCCAGAGCATAGACAAAGGCAACTACTAATGGATGTCCGAATAAAGGATGATTGGAGATTGCGCCAAACTTATCTGCACCATAACTTACAACGAGAGCGCCTAAATAGAGACGATTGTTCCTTCTGAGTAAGCTCCAGGCATTGCGTGCTTTGTCTATGAGAGATGTGTATTCATCTGGAGAAGCCCCACTTTCATTTTCATCTTTAGCGTTAAGAGATCTGCTTTTCAGGAAAAAAAATAAAAGTGCCGGGATGATCATGCCAATTAGAAAAAAAGGAATCTTCGGATTAATCGAAGAAGAGGGATCTCCTGCTGTAGCGGAAGGAGCATTTTTCCCTGACATTTGCAGCGCAAGAAAAAGAAAAAATCCTCCGAGGAGAAAGTAAAGAATGCCTTTGTATTTGTCAGGTACTTTTTGCATGAGATCTATCCAAAGTGCTCACTGAATTTTTAGGTGAATACTAATATTTTATTGCAAATTACGCAATAGCTCTTCACATCCTTGGGGCAGGGACAAACGACACGAGGTAAGATTTGATGTCAGTTGGGAGGATAATCCCCGAAATCTTCTCTAGGTTTTCAAGAGAAGTTCTAAATGAATCTAGCGGTACACTTTCATCTAAATCTTGGTTAGGAACAACATAGGCTTCTGAACTCACGGTAAATCCACTTAAATCTGGATTCTCAACAGGATAGTAGATTACCTTGAAAAAGTGAGTTGGCACAGCAACGTTGCCCTCTCCAATGACTTGATACGAAACATAACGCTTCCCGTCCTTTTCTGCGTGTGGCAAGAATAAGGGTCCTGTGACAACCAACACTCGGTTCACATCCAATTTTTTTACGAGCTCTCGCACATAATTGTCTACTTTGGTCCAATACACTCGATTGAACTGAGGAAGTTGAGGACTGGCAGTAGAGAGCGAGAATTCTGTGCTAAACGTTCCTTGATCTGAAGCATTTAAAAGATGAGCGATGTCATAACCTGAATCCTTGTAATCCGACAAAGTGGAGCGCATTATCGAAGGAACAGCAGAGCCTTCAGTAAATTTGACATTGGACATGCTTTCTCGGGCATCTCCAGGCGACATAATTTGCATGACCCATGCTGGATTCTTTGTGCGTCCGTCGAATGCATACATGTCAGTTAGCATTGGGGCGATAGTTATCTGAGTCTTAGGAAGATCAAGAGGAGAACTCTCATTCATTTGATAGACTAATACTGTCCCCCCTATCCCTAAAAGAAGAGGGATGAATGCAACATAGATCCATTTGGGAATGGCACGAAATATTCCTAAGAACCCTTGTCCAAATTTTGTAGCCTCTTCTTTAATGGTTGGTCTCTGCTGCACTTTTTTCATATATTCTCCTGGATTTTCCTGCGTGCACCTCCATTTGCTTGTCACACGCCAAAATTCCTCATAGCATGTCGTCTGTTAAGTGGACAAGAATAATTTGAATCGATAACATGCAATTATTGCGCTGTGAATCCGTACAGAGTGCTCAGGGCAAATCGAGGAAATTTTATGGGGCATACTTTTCTACTAGGAGTCGTTCTCTCCTTTTTTATTTTCGTGTTTATTGCTTCTGTTTTCCTTTACAAAGCCACCAAAAGAAAGAAGTGGATGGTGATCTCGTTATGCGCACCAGTATTCTCTACGGCTCTAATTTTTATGAATTGGCCCACTCGTCCTTCAGATCAAGCATATCGCGAGGTTCTTCAATATATTCAAAGTCAAGAAAAGCTGCCTTCAGATGGCGTAACTACGTAGAGATCAAATATGAGCGATCATCATCAAACTCTTATAAATCAATATAATGAGATCAAATCTCTGCAGAAAAAATCGCAAACCAAAACCGTCATCCTAGAAGTATTTGTCGTTGCAATAGTGTGCTGTATGAAGGCATTTCAACATTCCACCAGCGTCGCCATGAATGCTTCTGCTTCTGCTGTCGTGACTCTCCTCTTAATTTGGCATTTCTGGGATTTCAAGTATAAGCGCGGTTTAGATCGTAGAACTGCCGAGCTCGTTTTAGAAGGCGTGGGGTTAGAGAAGGCTAGGCCATTTTTACAACCTTCTTTTTTCCGTGATTACCTAAAAGAATTCAACGTGATGGGAGCAATGGCAAGTTTTGCGATTTTCGATTTTGCCTTCCTATATTTTTTCAGCGTATCTGTGACACAACTTCTAAAATCAATCGATCCAGGCATTGTTGCTAAATTGGCTCCTACAACTTTTATCCGAACCTGGGGAATCAGTGCTATTTTAGGGTGGCTATACTACATGCCTCTTAGGCCAATAAGCCATCTTAAAAAAGAGTTGGAAGGCTCTTCGATTTGACCTCTAGAACGCCTAAAAGCCATCCTAAAAAAGCCCTTGATTTTGTTTCTACAGGGGTAGGATGTTTTGCTCTTACTCTAGTTGAACGTGTAGGCATTGTATCTGTGCTAATTGATAATGGATATTTTGATGAAAGTCAACTATCTAACAGAAATAGGTTTAAAAACTTATACGCCATTAAATCTGCTCTTCTTTCCCTCTGTCTTTGTAATGTTCTAAAAAAGAAAGATGATCGTTATTTTTTCACTGATCTTGGAAAACAATTAGTAAAACATATTGGATTGATAACCATGGTGTTCGATGGTTATGGAGAGTTGATGGCAAAAGGGGCACCAATCGCCCTTGGAAAAGTTAAACATCCTGAAAAATATCTAAATGGCGCCTCTATAGCTTTGTCTTCGATCCAATTTGGAGAAAAAGCAGATTCTATCGTAATAGAGATGGTGAAGAAACTTAAATTTAACGGAACAATTTGTGATTTGGGCTGTGGAAGTGCTGATCGGTTATTCAAATTATGCAAAGCCACTTCGTTGAAGGGACTAGGATTAGATGCGAGCACTGAGGCCGTTAACATTGCTAAAAAGCTGACCAAAAAACACCCTAAAATCTCTATTGAAAAAGCGGATGTGAGAAATTTAAAAGGGGTATGGGAAGATGTTCAAATGCTCATGCAATGCTTTATGACGCATGATATCATCCCTGATGAGCAATTTATTGAATCATTGAGTGGTTACCGTAAAAATTTTCCAAACCTTAAGTATTTTCTAGTTATTGATATTGTTGCTCCAGAAGCAAATTTAGCTTCTTACATGCCAGCTTATGACTATGTTCATGGTCTTCTAGGAATTGAAACTAGAAGATATGATCGATTTACCTCACTTTTTTTAAAAGCGGGGTATAAAATTTTCAAGAAGGCGGTCATCGACCTGCCAAATACTTATCTTTGGGTTTTAAAGCCACTTTGAATTGACCCAAAGCTGCCTTTTTGCCTACTCCACAGCAACTGAAAGCTCCTTCGGGATCAGGACATCTTTTTAGCTTGAAATGGAAATATTCGCCAATTTCAGGCATCTTTTCTTCTAAGCTATAGCCCCATGTTTCTGATTTCATGTTTTTCATCTACAGTTAGCCTCTGCTGTTTCGGATGGGAATATCAAGTTTCCTTGAGTTAAACAATACCAGGCTTGTTTTTCAGGAACATAAATAAATTGCGGCTGCGTATCAAAAAATTCCGTTGCCTGGGTTTGTCGTTACAGATTTATCATGGCAATAGCCCAAGAAAATTTCCTTATTCGATCCAGAAATGGTAAAGGATCCTTTTTCTGTAAATAGAATCTGAAGCCAAATGGATTCGGCATCTGCTTCCGGTAAGAAAAGGTTCCCTTCCTCTGCCAAAATAATATTCAACTTCTGAGATTGCAGCCGGACATTGAATTGATCGTGAGGGAAGGTGCAGATATGCATTTAATTCTTTTCTCCAAAACCCCATCTCTTTCAAGATGAATGTTTATACAGTATATAGAGGGTAAAGTGCAAAAAGAAAAGAATATTTTGCTTCTACCTACACAGCAACTTTTATTGACTTTGAAGGAGCTCCTACTCGGATAGTTTTTAATTTTTCTATCCAAGACATCCTCTCCTCTTTTTGCATCCGACCCTCAATTCCTTTTTTATAGCTGATTGAATAATAACCATGATCTGTCAGGAAAGTCCTAACTACAGCATTACATTGCAGATGATCCTTTGGGTGACAGTAACAATAGATGATTTCGGTGGGAGATTGCTCAAGGATATGGAATCTCACTTTTTTGGATGTCTTATCTTGAACACATTTTTTCTCAATTTCAAAGAAATTAGCTAAAGGAGCTAATTTAATATTGGGCATCGTGACGATTTCTAAGCATTCGGCAACATAGGAGTCTACCTGTGTTGGAGGGATAAAACAAACTAAAGAGTAGCCTGTTTCAAAAGCGAATTGATTGATCTTCCTCCAGTCTTGAAAATGTGCTCCTACAGAAACAGAATCCTGGAGCTTTTCTACCATAGAAAATCCCTCAATGCATCTTCCATCTTGAAAGGAAACAACAGATGAATTTTCCCTTAACAGTTGGATCCACTTCGCTCTCTCTTCTGAACTCATGGGACCATTTTTTCGAGTAAAGCCCACACGATGAAAACCTGAAGGGGTTAAAAATGCGCGAGCGACCTCATGCTCAACAGAGATATTTTTGTAGGGCTTATGCATGATCCATTCATATGTAATCCCCTCTTTACTTTTTTCGATTATTTGCCAAGATACCGTGTCTTTTGGGTAGGAAGAGAGCACCTCTTTGCGAATATGCTCTAGTACCTGTTCAAGAGTACAAGCGGATTTATCCCAATCAGCGCTGCTCATGTACTGAACTGCAATCAATTCAGACCAATTTTGTATGGTTTGGTTAAGAGGAATGACTTCAATGACGCCTTCTTTTGCGCTCACATAACGAGCAATCTCTTTCCAATTCGATTCGCTATGATCAGGGAGCCGTAAAACAGCAGTTTCTTTAGGCATTTCACCAGTAAACTCAGCATGTAAGCTGATGCCTAACAAGTTCACAATCGACAGGGTTAAAATAAAAAATTTGTTCTTCATATATTAACTCAATTTTAAATCTAAGATTAAGGCATCTTAACAACAAGTCATTAATTGTGAAGCGAAAAGAAAAATTATCATGGTAGTTATATTTTTTAATGTGTATCGATTTTAAAAATGCGAATGCTGGTATCTAAACTTGTAGATCAGTAACTATTCAGGTCTGAGGGCGAGCAGTTAGCGATAGCTTCGGCGAGCCCGTCCTTCCCCGACTGTTCCGAAAGACACGGTTTGCCGTGCCTTGAGGAATCAGGTAACTTTTCTCTACATCTTTAGAAAATTTTTCTTTCCATATACTCGTTTCTTTATCAAAATATCCTTCTATCAAATCGGTTAGATACATGACTGCTCACCCATCTTTGCCAGATGAGATTTTTGCTTCTCTACCGCCTGTGGCGCAGGCTTATATCCGTTATCTTGAAGACCGAGTTCGCCAATTAGAAAAGCAGGTGCAGCTGCTTGAATCCAGAGTGAGCAATCTCGAAAGTCAATTGGCAAAGAATAGCTCAAATAGCAACAAACCACCCAGCAGTGATGGCTTTGGTAAAAAAACAAAAAGTCTACGAGAAATATCGGGCAAGAAACCCGGAGGACAACTTGGACATATAGGACACAGCTTGACTCAGGTCGATAATCCTGACCATATAGTTGTGTACGCTCCACTGCATTGCACACAATGTAATGGTAGTCTTGAGTTTGCTGAAGTGGAAAGAGTAGAAAAACGACAGGTTTTTGATCTACCTGAACCTCAAATAGAGGTAACAGAACACCGGATTGAGACAAGAATATGCCCTTGTTGTGGTCATAGCACGATGGCTACTCTTTCAGAAAATATTAAAGCTCCCTGTCAATATGGTGAGAGGATTCAGGCATTGGCAGCTTACTTTAGCCATCAGCATTTTATCCCTGTGGAGAGAGTATGTCAGCTTTTTATAGATGTATTCGGGGTCTCCATTTCTGCTGGCACTTGTGCTAACATTGATAAGAGGCTTTTTGAGCAGCTAGCTGTATTTGAAGCAGGACTGAAGGCTTACTTGATTGCTTCGCAGGTATTACATCTTGATGAGACAGGAATGCGATGTGCCAAAAAGCTACACTGGGTACATGTGACCAGCTCGTCTATGGCAACCTTTTACGGAATGCATGAGAAGCGAGGTCAAAAAGCGATGAATGCGTTTGGTATACTCCCCAATTTTCGCGGCATGGCCATACACGACAATTGGAAGCCTTATTTTGCCTATGCTCAGATTAAGCATGGGTTATGCAATGCGCATCATCTCAGAGAGCTTATCTTCATTCATGAACAGGAGAAAGAAGAGTGGGCATTGAAAATGAAAGATCACCTACTTGATGCCCATCAAGCCACGCAGGCTGCAGGAGAAAAGGGACTATCGAATACAGAGATTGAAGCAATTACACAGGCTTATGGCAAAATCATCCTTGAAGGAATCTGCTATCACATGGCTTATGGTGGCAAAAAGAAATCAGGTATCAATCTTCTCAAACGGTTGATGCACAAAGAAGATGCTGTATTGGCATTTGTGCATAACCCTGTTGTACCATTCACGAATAACCTAGCAGAGCAGGATATTCGGATGGTAAAAGTGAGACAGAAGATATCTGGTTGTTTCCGAACTTGTGAAGGAGGAGCTGTTTTCTGTCGTGTGAGGAGTTATATTTCGACAGCACGCAAGCAGGGATGGAAAATATGGGATGCTTTAGCTGATGCCATCAGGGGACGACCTAGGCTTCTTACAAGTTAGGTTACAGAAATTCCTCTTCCTTAAGCCACGGCAAGCCGTGTCTTTCGGAACAGTCGGGGAAGGACGGGCTCGCCGAAGCTATCGCTAACTGCTCGCCCTCAGACCTGAATAGTTACGTAGATCAATTGCTCTGAAAAAAACTATCTGTCAAAATAAGAATATTTTAACAGCATTCTATTAAGAAGGAGATATGTCTATCGTTTTTAAAAAGACTTTTGGGAGAAGGCCGAGGCATAAATTCGGCGCTATTCCTTGTGAACGAGATGGAAAGAAATTTCCATCGAAATTGGAGAGAAGCTACTACGATAAGCTTCTAATTCTCCAAAAAACTGGCGAAGTTTTATTTTTCTTGAGACAAATACCCTTTGATCTTCCTGGAAAAGTGCGTTATGTATGTGACTTTCAGGTTTTTTATGCGAATGGTGAAATAAGCTTCATAGACACGAAAGGCAAAGATACAGCCTTAAGCCAAGCAAAACGCAAAATGGTTGAAGATTTGTATCCGGTTACCATTGAAATTGTCAGCAGAATTTAATTAAGCCTCCAAGGCTTCGACTCAACTACTCATCCCCTCTCTTACTCAATCAGTCTTTAAAATCCCAATTACCGATTTTCTATCGTTTTTTACCAATTTGGTAATTAGCGCATCGGACCATGGGATATGCCGAATGAAAAAATTAAACCAGAGAGATGAACATGGCAAAGAAAAAACCAAAAAAAGCGGAGGTTCAGGCATCTGAAATTGAGCCCATAGGGTCAGAAGCTGAGATCATTTTGGACGAGCTCGCTTGGCATACTGAAACTCGAAAGATCAAAGATTTAAAAGAACATGAGAAAAATCCTCGCAAGATTACCAAAGACCAGATGGAAAAGCTCAAGGAATCTCTCAAGAGCTTTAACTACGTGGAAACCATCGTTGTCAATTTGGATAACACCATTTTAGCCGGCCATATGAGAGTACGGGCAATGAAAGCATTGGGGCGTGGAAAAGAAGAGATTGAAGTTAGAGTTCCAAATCGACAGTTGACTGCTCGAGAGGCGGAAGAATATCTCATTCGCAGCAATAAAAACTCAGGAGAGTGGGATTGGGATCGCTTAGCCAATGAATGGGAAGTTTCAGATCTATTCCACTGGGGTTTTACAGAGGATGAACTTCAAGTTAAAGATCCTGAAAAAATAGAGGCTGTTGATGACGGCTATGAAGAGGATCTTCCAGCTGAGCCAAAAACTAAGCCCGGAGATATCTACGATTTAGGGAAACACCGTTTGATCTGCGGATCCGCTACTCTCCATGGAGATATTGAGAAACTCCTTGAGTCGGAGCTCATTGACCTCGTTATCACTGATCCCCCTTATAACGTAGCTTATAAAGGCGGGACGAAAGACAAACTCACCATTAAAAATGACGACCTCTCTAATGAAGAATTCGAGTCACTTTTGAGGGATTTCTATGTAAATGCCTTTGTTTTCATGAAAGAAGGGGCTGGCATTTATGTCTTTCATGCTGATTCTGAAGGAGAACGATTCCGTCGGTTCTTCCGGGAAGCAAACTTAAAAATGACCCAATGCCTGATTTGGCTTAAGAACTCATTTGTTCTTGGCAGGCAGGATTATCAATGGCAACACGAACCTGTGCTTTTCGGCGGCAAAGAATATAGCGATCACGATCCAGTTCTCTATGGCTGGAAAGAAGGAGAAAAGCATCGATGGTACAACAACAGAAAGCAGACTACTTTGCTTAAATTTGATCGTCCTCAACGGAATGCTGAGCATCCGACGATGAAACCCATCCCCTTAATTGGCTACCTTATCAATAACAGCTCTAAAAAAGATGATCTTATCTTCGACTTTTTTATGGGGTCTGGAACCACACTAATCGCTGCTGAGCAACTAGGGCGTCGCTGCTTTGGATGTGAATTAGATCCAAAGTATTGCGATGTCATAGTTGATCGCTATCGTAGGTACAAAACTCAAAAAAATGAGCCATGCGAAATCAAATTGAATGGTGAAGATTATGCCTAAAAAACCCACAGGAAAACCTAGCGGAAGGCCAAAAATCAAAACAAAACCTCCTACAGATCCAAACGCCCCTGCTTCTCAATGGAAAGGCACCGTCCCCGAAAAAGAAATCAATCTTGATCAAGTGTTGTACTGGATCGAATTGCAAGCAACAGCTGAAGAAGTTGCCGGTGCTTTTAGGGTAAGTTCGGACACTTTAGACCGGCGATTAAGGGAGGCTTTTGGTATGGGTTTTGCGGAGTTAAGAAAAAGGTGCAACGGGCTGCATAAACTGTCCCTGCGCCGTTACCAATTCCAGCAAGCACAAAGGAGTGCCACAATGGCCATCTGGCTGGGCAAAATATGGCTCGGTCAAAGAGAGACAATCGTTACCGAAACAATCGTCAAAGACCAAGATCCAGTTCAAATTTATATCCCTGATAATGGAAGGGATGATTACACAGGTGAAAAAGTGGAGGATCCTAATGCCTAAAATAACACCACAAGAAGGTCCTCAAGAAGATTTTTTGATAAGCAAAGCAGATATTGTGATCTATGGGGGAGCCGCAGGTGGCGGAAAAAGTTGGGCTCTTCTAATGGAATGTTTGCGGCATCGAAAAGTTCCAGGGTTTTCAGCTGTAATATTTCGCAGAAACAGCACACAAGTTCGCAATCCAGGTGGCTTATGGGATACCAGCTGTGAAATATTTCCGCATGCAGATGGTGTGCCTAAAGAATCTACTCTTGAGTGGGATTTTGAAGGAAAAGGCAAGGTAAAATTCGCCCATTTGGAACATGACAAAACGCGATTTGACTGGCAAGGTAGTCAGGTAGTCCTTTTTGGATTCGATGAATTAACTCATTTTTCCTGGGCTCAATTTGTCTATATGCTCTCGAGAAATAGGTCAACTTGCGGAGTAAAACCTTATATTCGAGCAACCACAAACCCAGATCCAGATTCTTGGGTTCGACGATTCATCTCTTGGTGGATTGATGAAAATTCAGGCTATCCTATCCCCTCTCGGAATGGAAAGATTCGTTGGTTTTTTATCCAAAATGATCAAACCATTTGGGGATCAAGTCGAGAAGAATTAATCGAAAAAGATCCACATTGTCTACCTAAGAGTGTTTCATTCATAGCCTCCACTGTGCATGACAATAAAATTTTGTTGGAGAAAGACCCTGGATACTTAGCCAATCTTAAAGCCCTTCCCCGTTTTGAAAGAGAGCAGCTTCTAATGGGAAATTGGAATGTCAGACCGACTGCAGGGATGTTTTTTCAGCGAAGCTTTTTTGAAACTGTTAAAGCTGTTCCTAAAGGTGGCACTAAGGTTGTCCGCTATTGGGACCGCGCAGCTACCAAAAAAACAGAAAGCAATGATCCTGACTATACCGTTGGCCTGCGACTCGAAAAAGACAAAAACAACATCCTGTACATCACCGACATGGTACGAATTCAGCAGAGCCCATTAGGGGTCCAAAGCGCTATTAAAAATACTGCCAGTCAGGACGGCGTTTCCGTAAGGATAGGGATCGAACAAGATCCTGGACAAGCAGGTGTGAGTGAAGCCGACTACCTTGTTCGAATGCTCCAGGGATATAGCGTAAAAACCTTCAAAGCAACACAGGATAAAGTGACCAGAGCTCTCCCTGTCTCCTCTCAAGCGGAGGCTGGGAATATTAAACTCTTACAGGCTCCATGGAATGAAGATTTTCTCCGTGAAGTAGAAAATTTTCCTGAAGGCAGCCATGACGATATAGTCGACGCTTTAAGTGGTGCATTTTTGATGCTTACCGATGCGACCTATGATCTGACTGCGCTTACTACACTTTAGCGGTCTTCTTTTTCAGACATCGCTAGAATGGCTTCGCTGATAATGATTGAACGGTCTACTTTTCTGTCGTTTCGATAGCGAGCGATATAAAGATCAGTTAGCGCTTGCTCCACTTCTTGTGGAAGATATGCTGTCACTTTCACCTTTTTATTGGATTTGGCGACTTGTTTATTTTCCACTTCTAGATCTTCAGCTGTGGATGATAGTTGTTGCATAGATTCTTGAGTCATTGGGTCTCCTTGTTTCTTTGTATCTGTAGCAATAAAGAATATAGGCAGTCAATGGTTAAATTTCTAGTGCGATTCAAATCAGATAAGTAGATTAGAAAACTTGACGTCAAATATGCTAAATCTCTATGTCTACCGACTGATTTTTTAGGTGCATTTTTTTGTTTATAATGCTATTTATAAACAAAAAGTGGAAAACTCATGACTTTGACTACAACGACTTCAAATATCCTAGTCTCTAAAGAGCATAATAGCTATGAAGAGGTAAAGCGCTCACAAAAACAACTGTTGTGGGAGCAACTAGAAACAATTACCGTCAATGACGCTGCGGAGCTTTGGCTATCGACTTTGGGTTCAAGAACGCGAATCAATTATCAATCGGGCTTGCGCAAGCTTGCTGAATTCGGCCTTATTTCTCCTATCATGACTTTGCAAGCATTTGCACTGGTCAATCATGAAACTGTCATTGATCAGATCAAATTATTCTCTTCGTGGACTGAATGTACGCGTCAATCTCGGGCGGCTTGCTACATCTCCTTTACTCGATTTTTGGAGAGACGTTCTCAGGGAATGGTCAGTAGAGCCGTATCTAATCGAGAAGGAAACGCGAAAACTTTTTTCAAAGTTTATGACAAGGTCAAAACTCTTGCGATGAGTCAATCGCAATGGGTTTTATTCCTCGAAGCTCTTGAACAGATCAATCCGAGAGATTGTTTAATTGCCAAGCTGATTCTCCAAGGAGGGAAGCGTGCCAATGAAGTCCTATCCATGCAAACACAAGATATTGATTGGAACAGGAGAAAAATTGTATTTGAGCAATCCAAAACAAAAGGCATGAAAAAATCCACCATTATCACTTATCCGCAAAGCGTCATGGATAGGCTCAAGGAATATATTGGAGAAAGACCAGGAATTGTTTTTGTGACCAGATCGGGTAAACCAGTCATGATGACACAACTTGCTCTAACCTTTGCCAAAGCAGGAAAAGCTGCAGGCATCCCTTTTAAGGTCACTCCTCACGTATTAAGAGCCTCTACTGTGACCTATTTAAAACAGCAAGGCTTTCAAGACACAGACATTATGAAGGTAACAGGACATGCAAGTGCAGCGATGGTCTGCGCCTATGACAAAACGGCTCAAGAAACCAATGCGACGGAAAAAGTACAGCTTGTCACCTGAAGAAAATAAGACAGATACTATTAATTTGAATTTTCAAGTCGGCACCTTTTTATCAACGCCGAAATATTTCCGAATATGATGTGAGATTGAAATATAGAGAGGCCTATTAAAATACCTCCTCCTAAATGATATCCTTGCGAAAAGAGGATTGGGCCAATAATTAAGGCAGCCAAACCCACAATCACATCAGCAATTTCGACTATAGGTTGAGCAGGAAAGTAAACTGATTGTGGGTCTCCTATACATGCATTAGTCATATAACCTATTGTCGTAAACATATTTTACCTATTGCTTCTCTAATAACAAAAATTGAACTAACATAACTAAAAGTATCTTGTAAATAATAACAGATCAACAACTTGAGCGTCAAATTATTTAATAATTACAAATAATAGAATTTCTTTATATTGCTAATTTATTTTGGAATTATATAGCCAAACGAAATCAAAAGAGATGATTTATACAGATTCCTAACAGCTGAAAGCTCAAAAAACTGCAGCTTATCCTGACTATTTAGAGAACAATTTTTCTTTGGCCGCATCGAGGCCCTTAAGCGAATCGTAGTAGAGCTTACAAGCTATAACAGCAGGTATCCAGACAAGTACGCCAAGAAGCCATCGGTTAATCTTAACATCTGGGATTTCATTACCTACAAACTGAAATATCAAATAACATAAGCCACCCAATGCTAAAACATTCACTAAAGATCTTTGGACTAAGATACTTGTAAAGTTAAAGGATTGGAGAAGACTATGAAAAAAATTTCCAAGCACCTTTTGCTTTTCCTCTAGCTCTACTCCCTCCAAAATCATCTGCGCCATATTTTTTTCGATTCTTAGTAGGGTCAAGAAATCTTTAACTAATAGATAGAGTGATAAACATATAAGAGCCGGAAATGCCACTTTATAATGATCTAGCGGTACATGCTTCCAGGAAAAGGCAACCATAATGATGCTGAATTGCATCATTCCGCCGACTAGTCCAAGTTTTTTAATGAATCTATCAGCATCTTTATATTTATCTGTCAGTGACTTATGTTGTTTTTGCGCATTCATAGGACAAATTTACTAAATTTCTTTTAAATCTTCAATAACCCGACACAAAAAATGCGGTGGCTGAAAACAGCTCTTTTTCATCTAACTTCAATGAACAGCCTATACATCCAATAACAATAGTAAAGGCCAAACACAATCAGCGAAATCCTACCAATCAATGACGCCCGACCCTGTTTTTTTGTGATGGGCTTTTTCTCCTGGTGCACTTTCCAAACACCGCAATCATAGATCGAACAGGCCCTAAACCAGAATAAAATTGTGATGAGAAGAGGCAGATAAAATAGAAACAGCCAGACAATACTCCAATTGTGAGCAAAGGCATCGATGGAAAAAAGCCATGCTACGAGAGAAAAAAGAGACAAAGTGACGAAAAAGAAAAACCAGGTTTGTGCCTTTCTGTATTTGAAACCATCGAAGAGATCCTGCTTAAAAATGGTGGGTGAAAGAATCTCCTTCCAACTATATGTCCCTCTCCTAGGCAAGATTTTACTCATGCACTCCCTCAGTTCCGATGCTCTTCATAAACCCTTCTCCCAAAGGGTGGACCTCCATGAATGCCCAGTTGAAAAACAAATCATCTTGTCTATCAGTAATAAGAAATTCCTCACCAGGAATCTCAAGCTGATTCTCAATAAGAAAATCAAAAAATGGAAGCGAATATACCAAAGCTGCAAAATCTAGGGCATTCGGTTTTTCTGAAGATCCAAAGTACTTATCGGATCTTGTTTTCTGTTCTCTTTGAAAAATAACTCCAATACCTTGGTTTTTAATGATCTCTTTTACTTTTTCGATATCTCTATATCTGATCGCATCACACAGCTTTTTTCTCTCAGATAAATCTTTTTCATACCAGTTCCTCTTCATGAAGGCTTTTCTATATTCTTCTGTATCTTGCTCTATCTGAAGCATCTTTTTTATGGATGAGGCCCCTTCAAGAACTGCTAGGTCTGCAGCAGAAATAGATTTTTCTAAGCGAGCAAATCCTAGTCTCTCCTTGAGCGCTGGCATAAAAGGAAATTTTTGCATCAACATCTCAAAGATCTTCGCTTGCCCAGAAACCGCTGCACTATGAAAAGGAGTCCATGCGTCATCATGTATGCGCCGCGGAATATAACGCCAAAAATAATAGGTATCCAAAGCCATTACACCCTCAATATTGGAAACAAAATCCACTAGACTCAGACTTTTCTTTCGAATTAAAATGTCTAAAACATTTCCAAAAATCGATTGAACTGCGGGTTCTATTCGATTCTCAAGAAAAAAGAGGATCAAATCTTTCTGTTTTCCCATAGCAGCGTAATGAATCGGGTTACAAGCAAGACAATCTTCTGCGTCTAAAGCTGCTCCAAATTTTTTCAGCACCTTTATAACTTCTAGATGCCCAAAATAAGCTGCTATGTGCAGTGGCGTTTTTTGTGTGAATGGTTCGGTAACATCAGGAGTGATCCCCTCTTCAAGAAGGAATCGGCATATCTCGACTTGATTGTGTTTGGCAGCCAGGTGGAGAAGAGAAAGCCCTCCATTGCCTATCCAAGATTCATGTCGTTTGAGAGCAGGAGCGTATTTTTTTAAACGCTTAAGGTCACCCGCTTGCAAAACAGGAATGCAGGCATCAAGAAGTTTTTCTTTCTCTTTCAATATTAACAAATTCCTCCAACACTCAAGAAAATGTTTATCAAAAAAATATGAAGTGCAAATTTAGCATGGTTTATATAACTGCCTACAGGAAATTTTCTTTTACAATACGCGGGTCTGCTTGTCAACGAAAGGCTAGAACGGCTCTGATCACTGCCCAAGTCTTAGCCGACGATTTTGAGTGACCCTAAAAGATCGCTCAGGATGTGTTTGAACAAACACTACTTGCTTTATTTAAAGAGTTTGAAAAGTCTTGGCAATACTACTCTAACAGTTGGCTAAAATCGATAACCTTATCAAAATAATTTTCCTCTAAAACACTGTTGTCTACACCATTAACATGAATCAGCACTGGTCTGATTGAAAAGAGTCTTGGCACTTTCAAGCGTTTTCTCTTCTCCTCCATTTCTTCGATAATTTTTTTCCCTATAGGATCCTTTTTAAATTTAACTTCACACAGATACAGATTATGAAAACGCGTTTGAATCATATAATCAATTTGGCATCCTGGTTGTTTTGTCGTTGGACTTTGAAAAAATGGTCCATCCATTACGATTTCTTCTGTTGCAATATTCAACATTTCCCAAAGAGTCTTATAATTATGGGTAACAAGATTTTCAAATTGCAAACCCATAACTCCTTCCCAACTGGGAAGATTATTTAACATTGAATCTGATACTTTTCCTTGTTCGATTTTTTCACGATTCGGAGCGACATATTTTAAATAAAATCTCAAATAATTATCACTTAATCGATAACGACTTAATTTGCTCGGTTTCCCGCTTTTGAGATCCCATGTAAAATCCCGTCTTACAAAACCAGCTTTTACCAATTCGTCTAGATACCGACTATATAATCCACCCTGACTCTTACCCAGCTCTTTACAAATTTGGGAGATTTCTTTAGGACCCGTTGCAAGACAGGTAACAAGTTCCTTATGACTGCCTTTACGACGAGAAAAGAGATCCGAAAATATCTCATCAAATTCTCTGACAAGAAGACCCCCTTTTGTAAAACAGAGTTCACGAATATTTTGTTCTGCAGATAAATCTGGTTTAATCCGCTCCAGATAGAATGGTACTCCTCCCGTGACCGATAAAACCTTGAACTTCTCATAGGCCGTAATGCGGCTTTCTTTGGGATGCCAAAAAGCATTACACGATTGAAGAGGCAATTCATCGAGGACAAGATCAATAATGATTCTTCCAAGAAATCCAGTATTACTTAGAATATTTTTTTCAATCCAAGAGGAAATGGAACCACAAAGCGCTAAAATTAAGTGAGGGTTTTTGCTAAAATACATATCCCAAGCTGTTTTCAAATGACCCAAAAATTCAGAATCTTTCCCCCCCATCCATGAAATCTCATCGAATACAATCAAAACCTTTCCTTTTTGAGTATGTTTGGAAAGATGCCAAAAAATATTTCCCCAGTCATCCGGCTTAATACCAGGTATTCCTAATCTTTCAAGCTGCCCTACGAAAACTTCTCGTTGAGATTGTGCTGTCGTTTTTTGAGCTGGTGGGTTTCCTGAGAAGAAAAAACTTTTTATTTCTTTCCCAAATTCAGCTAACAGTCTGCTTTTACCAATCCTTCTGCGGCCTCGAACTACAATAAGATTTGCGCTTCGAGAGGTCAATAAACCTTTAAGTCTGGCCATCTCAGGTTCGCGACCAACAAATGGGGCTGTCTTCATTTGATTCTCCTTTATTTAAGTCTAATTTACTGAGTTAAGGTATAAAAAATCAATCCACAAATCATAAAAATGACTATTTGCGGATACTTTTTATAGGGGGAAAATACATCCGCAAATGGAAAAATGGCTTTTTACGGATCAATTTTAAGGCCAAAAAAAAAGATCCGTAAACTGCGAATTGTCTGTTTACGGATACTTTTTGTTGCTTGATAATAGATCCGCAAATGGGCATTTTATCGATTTGCGGATACTTTTTTGAGTCTATAAAAGTAGCAGGAAACTGCAAAAATAGCTATTTGCTGCTTAAAAGCATAAAGGAGGAGTATCTAAGAAAGTGGATTGAAAATATTTTTTTAAAAGCTAACTTTCTTGCGCCTTACGTTTTTCAGGGAAAATCCAGCGATAGTAGAGATTGGAACCAACTATGACTCCAATCCAGATTCCTACTGAACCGATTAGCACCAGGTGATCTTCATAACCAAGCCACTTGCCAATCGCTACGGAGATTCGCCAGAAAAAAGGGATCATAGCATAAGTGAACACTCTGGCCCAAAAATTATCCTCTCTCAAAAAATCGCGAAAACTGATCATAAATTCCTTTTTTTCCTATGAACCCATTTGGAATTGCGAAACGCTTCTTTGATTTCCTTGATAATGAAAGCGCGCGCCATTCCATAGAATGGATAAGCAAATAGAGGAAGAAAAAAGATTCCTCCAAACTTTAGAGGCGCAAAAAAAGCTGCGAGAGTTGATCCGATCACTGTAAGTAGGATAATGGATTCAAACTGCTGTCCTTTCAGGCGATAAAGCACGCACATATAAGAAAAAGAGATCACCAAACAAGATCCGCTTATTGCCATGCCTTGGTCAGGTAATGTGAAAAAACAAATCACCCCAATCATAGCTATCAAAAACATGATCGTGACTCTGCAGAGCCTTAGCAGGATTTCTTTTGAGGTTTCATGCATGTAGATAGCCTGATTTATTTGGGACTTTTCTTTTCACTCTATCAAAACTCCCATTTAAAATAAGTACTCTCTAAATCTAAGTTTCAATGATCGCTTCTGTGGGAATCTCTTCATTGATTTCAACCTCTGTTCCTCCAAGAAAATCAGTGTAAGCTATCAGCGCTTGCGGATTTGGATAGCTTTTCCCTTCAAAAAACTGCTTTGCCGCTTCTTCTCTTGCATGAGCTGCAGCTTTTTTTGACTCTTTATCTTTGTATCTTCTAGGAGGGATAGGAATGCCAGAGTACTCTTGGAAAGTAGCTTCGTCTAATAGAAGCATCTTGATGAGACAAAGCCGTGCAATTTCCATCAAATCGAATAGGTCTTTCAATTCTGGCCTATCGATCGGATCCTGCTTTACGATATCCGCTATGGGTAAATCAGGCTCTTTGAGATAACCATGCAGATCTGGCGCACGGTGAAGATCCCAAATCGACAATATTCGAAGTCTGATTTCTTCTCTCGGGAAAGGGGTAACGAGCAATGGGCCGCTAACTTCTTTAAGAAATGCGCTTAACCTTTCTGAGGTTTTTGTATTGTGACTATGTGTTGGATTCCCTGAGAAAGAATCAATAAGAGGAAACAGCTTTGAAAATGATGTACTTGCATAGATAGATCGCTCCCAGAGTGTGGCCTCAAAAAAGGCTTTTAGATTGAAGTATGGACGAGAAGCGGTCTGTCTCATGTTGAAGATTTTGACTATTTGTGAAAAATAGATACCCGCCTGCTTCAAATCTTTTTCTGTGTATTGAAGTAAATTTTCTCCATTTGCATGACTAAAAAAAGCATCGAGGCAAATATTGGAACGATGATCAATCCTGGAGGGATTTTTACCTAAAAAACCCTCTTCCTCATTGCCATAAGTAAAAGAGCCCGCTAGGCGCATGTGGAGTGGTTTTACTAAATATAATGCTTCCACAACAAACCAGAGATATCGATCTCTCAATGCCAATGGCACTGTTTTATCAATTTGGATGCAAGCATTGCATATTCCCATCCCTAATCCATAGCCAGGATAGACCCAAGCTGCTAGACCGACATTTCTCTCAACTGATTCCCCTCTTCCAGCTGAACAGGCAAGCGCATGTTGAGGTGTTGGGGCAAGATAAATTCCAGGTGCTATTTCAATAGGAAGTTTAGAAAAAAGAGAGGGATCAATGTGGAAATCTAAAAACAATAGACATTTGTCGTCTTGGGAAAACACTTCGTCAAAAAATCTCATTTAATCTCATTATTTAAAATATTAATATAGAATGCTATAAAAGCCTAAATTGCATTTTTTGTACAGGAAAGTTGCCATTTTTTGAAGACAAGACAATAGGATGATCTGGAAGAGCTTGCAATAACGAAATTGTTCTTTTTTTCCAGCTTGTGTGGTAAGGTAAATTTTAGATAGCCAAATAGCTGCTATCAAAGACTCAGTGACTCAAAGCGGCATCTAAGCCGCGCTACTCATTTTCCCAATAAAATAAACCTCACTAACTTCCTGGAAAAAAATGGGTACATACAATTTCGATAAAAAATCAGCTGAAGATCAGAGCCGAGTCGCGCATCATGATGGAGCCGTCAAATCCGATGGTTGGGTAAACGTTTTAACAGGTCTTGGTATGCGCGGACGCGATAAAAACGTTCACGCGCATTTTTGGATAGAGCGCATCTTTGAGCAAGCTGAATTGGATCAGCTTTATAGATCTGACGGCATTACTCGCCGAATCATGGACATTGTCCCTGCCGAAATGGTTAGACAAGGATGGGAAATCGAGGGCGATTCGAATCAAAAAGTCAATGCCAAGATGGAGTCAATCAAAGCTAATTTCAATTTGATTACTGTCCTCCGTTGGGCCAGATTGTATGGAGGAGCTTTATGTGTGATGGGCATTGCTGACGGGCTTCCCCTTGAAGAGCCCGTCGATGAAAAAAATATCCGCGATGTAAAATGGCTCCATGTCTTCGATCGCTATCAAGCATTTAGTCGGGATGGCACATTCGAGAAAGATCTCAACAGTCCCAATTATGGATTCCCTAACGTTTATACCGTCAATGATACGCGCACCGGCGCGCTCTTTTATGTTCATCATTCGCGTATTCTGCGCGCGGATTGGTCGCTCCTTCCCCCAAGGCAGCAGAACTTTAACAATGGATGGGGCGATCCCTTAATTCAATCGATTTACAACGAATTGCGCAATTATTCTACCGCGTTCGCAAACGCAGGGTTGATCATGCAGGATTTCGTCAATTACACCCTCTCAATCCCGAATCTTGCCGAGCTGATCGCTTCGCAATGCGCTGATAATCAAGTCATGAAACGCTTGGATTTACTTAATCTAACTAAAGGTGCAACCAATACAATGATATTGGATGCAGAGGAGAAATATGAAAAAGCTTCAACCAATATTTCCGGCATCCCTGAGCTTCTCGACCGTTTTATGTTAGCTTTATCTGCGGTCTCTGGTGTTCCCGTATCCCTGCTCTTCGGAAGAAGCGCAGCAGGAATGAATGCAACAGGAGACAATGATGTCAGAAATTTCTATGACATGGTCAAGCAGGAGCAAGAATCCAAGCTCAAGCCAATGCTGGAGAAACTCACTCGATATATCATGCTCTCTAAAGACGGATCCTTCGCCGGAATCGAACCAGAAAATTGGTCCATTCAATTTGTTCCTCTCTGGCAAAACACCGAAGAACAAGAAGCCCTTGTTAGAAAAATCGTTGCGGAGACCGACGCCATTTATCTCGATCGAGGAGTGCTTGATCCTGCTGAGGTGGCTGTTTCTCGTTTCGGAGGTAACCGTTGGTCTATGAATACAGAAGTTGATCTCGAAGCCAGAGAAGGCGGTTTTGATCCTGAAGAAGTTTCCGAATTGGAGAAAGAGAAAAAAGCGCAAGAAACTCCACCGCCTGGCATTGGACCTGATTTTATGCCGACAGGAGTCCGGTATCGCGGGGCATTATAACAATGGTTTCTGTTGATCAGCTTGTTAAAATTAAACAGAGGCGTGCAGGTAAATCGGCAGCTCTCAAATTAAAGAAGCCTCCGAAATGGCATCCCCCTTCTTCTCAAGAAAGAGAGTACATGAAAGTTCTTTTCTCTCTCACAAATGAACTGAAGAAGCAAATTAAAGAGACCATCATCCCTGCTCTTCCCTCTTTGATTTCAGAAGTAGAACAGCTCTATCCAACTTCATCTGCCAGAGGCGATGACTTTTCAGATACGCTAAAAAGGTTGATAAATTCTGTTATACAAGCTATAAAGGGTAAAGTTGAAGAAACCATAGCGGAATCGAAAATAATTGGCGTACAGATCGCCAGGTACAATAAAAGGCAGTTTGATAGAATCACAAATTCCGTATTCGGAATTGATATTTTTATCGATCAGCCTTGGCTTCAAGATCAGCTAAAACTGTTTGGAAGCCAAAATGCTCAATTAATCCGCTCTCTTCCAGCGCAGGAACTCGATCAGGTCGCACAGATCATCGAAAGAGGCTTGCAGGAAGGAAGTAGATTTCACTCAATGACTCAATCCATCCAAGAACGATTCGGAATTACAAGACGGCGCGCGAAATTAATCGCGAGAGACCAGACATCAAAACTGAATGCGAGCTTAACTAGGCTTAGGCAACAGGAATTAGGTGTCGAAGAATACATCTGGCAAACGGCAGGCGATGAAAGAGTTCGTCCTACCCATAGAGCCCATGATGGAAAGAAATTTCGCTGGGATAACCCTCCGAAAGATTCTGGACATCCGGGAACTAACGTAAATTGCCGATGTGTAGCTGTTCCGGTTCTCGAAGGACTCTTGGATATCTAGACTCAAATCACACACTCATCCAACAACCAATAATATTGCCAGTAAACCATACGCCCATCTACCCAGCCATCCATACACCCATATAGCCAGCTAATTCAATTTGAATAAGTTGTGAATTTAACATTGATCTTTGGGTAGAGAAAATGAAGTTAAATGATGTTGCTCGTTTTGATAGAGGACAGGTCAAAGGGGATGCCTTCATCACTGATGAAGGATACATCAAAGCCAACGCTATAGTCACTCGCACTGGCGTTTTTCTCTATAAAAATCCAGATGGAACGATTCGAAAAGAACTACGTCACCCTGATGAAGTTTTCAAAGTCGACAGCTTGGACAGCATGAAAATGATTCCTGTGACAAATGGGCATCCTCAAGAACGTCTCGTCACGGCTGAAAATGCCAAACGTCTTGCCATTGGTTATACAGGGGAAACAATTACCCAAGACGGAGAGTTCGTCCTTTCAAATTTGTTGATTACAGATTTGGCAAGTGTCAAGGACGTAACTGAAAGAAACCGCAGGGAGCTCTCTCTAGGATATACTGTCGATCTCATTCCGGAAGAAGGAAGCTACGATGACCAGCCCTACAACTTCCGTCAAACCAATATCAAATACAACCACCTAAGCATTGTAGACAACGCCAGAGCAGGCAGCGAGGCAAGAATAGCATTAGACAGTTTCGATGCAGAAGAAATCTTAATAGAGGAGGCCAATATGGCTAAAAGGAAAGTCAAAATTGACGATGACGAGATTTTGATGGAGGACAACGTAGCTAATCAAGTTGAGCAGCTGCTTGCCCGCATTGCAAATCTCGAGGCAGAAAGAAGCAGGATAGCTGAAGAAAGAGATCGGTTATCTGCAGAATTAGGCTCCATTAAAAATGGGGACGATGAAGAAGAAGAGGAAGAAGCCGATAAGGAAGAAGAAAAGGTGGAAAAGGAAGTGGGATACATGTCTAAGGAAAACCCTTATGCAACCCATGAAACGCCTGTTAAAGCTCCAAATGGCGAACGTGTTCCTCCAAAACCTCAAGATAAGGAAAAAAGAGAGAATGACAAATACAACAACATGGACTCTGCATTTATCCGATCTCTCGTTAAGGAAAGGGTCAAACTGCAAAAAGTTGCAGAGAGTGTCTTGGACTCTAAAACCTTGGCCAGAATTGATGATATGTCCGACTTGGAGATCAAGAAAGAAGTCATCAGAGCAAAGCAAAAGAGCGCAAATCTAGACGGGAAGTCTGCGGTTTATATTCAAGCGAGATTCGATGCTCTGCTTGAAGACATGACGCCGGCTCCTTCGCAAGTCATTGCAACCCCAGTTGAATACAGAACTAAATTTGATCATCAGCCTGCCGATTCTACAGCAGCTCGTCAAGCAATGATCGACAAGATGAAAAATGGTTTCAAGCCAGGAGGTAAAATACCATGCCACAACTAAGCTATCCCTTTTTAATGGATGTCGGGAGCGTAGGTCTTTTAGCCGATTCTGGCTTTAGAAACGTCCTTTCCCCAATAGCATTTGAGAATTTTAATGTGGGTCTAGGGCTTGCGAAAGTAATCGGTCAAGATTACGTCGTCCGCCTTCCACAATCTAATCTATCAACCACTGTCATAAGCGCTGATTTGATCACTGGAAACGTGATCAATGTCAGCATTAATGGAGTGGCCCTAGCTCCTATCACGTTTGCGGTTTCCAGCGCAGCTACAATGAATGCCATTGCTGCTGCAATTTTGGCTCAGCCTCATATTGCTTCTGCAGTCGTGAGCGATCCAAGCAACCATACCCTCACAGTGACCGCCACAGAGGGTAATGTCGCCATCGTCAACTCGTTCGTAGTGACAGGCGGCGCATCGCAAGCCACAGCCACCATCACGAATACCACTCAAGATACTTTCTATGGAGTGGGTGCAAGAACTCAAAATAAACCGAACCCATTGAATCCTCTCGGATCTTTTGGGAATCCGATTTATTTCCAGGGCGATTGCGTATCTCTGCTCACCAGAGGTCGTGTCTATGTAGCTGCCGAGCAAAACCTCACAAGCGACAGCCCAGTTTACTGGAGATTTGCCGCCAATGGACTTTTGCTTCCAGGCGGATTCCGCGCAGATTCAGATGGAGGACGGGCTATCGCTCTTCCAACTGCTAGATACACGGTTGGGGCTACTGCCGGTGCTGTTGCAACGTTAGAAATCAACTTGCCGAATTAAGGAGAAGGTAAAATGGATAAAATTGTTAGCGTTAACCTCGACGCGGGCGAGACAGCGTTCTTTGCTCGTGAGCTCGAGTACATAAAATCAAAATCGTACGACATTGAGTTTCCTCCCCTCAAGGCCATCAAGCTAATTCCTGTTAGCACAGAGGCCGGAGCGGGTGCGGAATCAATCACGTACCAATCATTTGAAGAAACCGGTTTGGCTCGAATCATTTCGAGTTATGCCGATGACTTTCCTCGTTGCGATATTCGCGGTAAGGAATTCATCACTCCAGTGAAATCTATTGGAGCTAGCTACGGCTATTCGATGCAGGAGATTAGAGCCGCGATGTTTGTAGGCCGAAGCCTCACACAACGTCAGGCAAATGCCACTCGAAGAGCGAACGACCAAAAAGTAAACAGGCTCGCTTGGTTTGGAGATAATACCGCCAACATCCTGGGTCTAACTAATAACCCAAATATCCCAGCAGCTTCCGTACCTGCCGATGGTACCGGCGCATCAACTCTTTGGGTCAATAAAACGCCTGATCAAATCTTGCGCGATATGAACCAATTGTCGAATGGCATTGTGGCCCTTACAAACGGGGTTGAAATGCCAAACACATTGATCCTTCCTATCGATCAATACACCTTGATCTCTTCAACTCCTCGTTCCGCTAACAGCGATACGACGATCTTGGAGTATTTCATCCAAAACAACCCATTCATCACGACTGTTGACTGGGTGCCTGAATTGAAAGGCGCTGGTCCTGCAGGGGTTGACATCATGATCGCTTATGAGAAGAACCCTGATAAGCTCACGATGGAGATTCCAATGCCATTTACTCAATACCCACCCCAAGAGCGTGGCCTTGAGTTTATCATCAACTGCGAATCTCGATACGGTGGGATCATTATCTATTATCCGCTTTCACTGTCCATCGGGGAGGGAATCTAATGGCTTTAGTCAAGTACAACGGTAAGAACGTCTACTATTGTAACTTCACAAGCCGCCTGATGCCAGGGATCAATGAGATTCCGGAGGGCGAACTCAAAGCCCTCCTCCTTCACCCTTTATTTCAACATAGGGTCGAAGAAGGAATCATCGTTATTATCCCTGAATCTCCAGACAAAGAAGCGGATGGGAAGAAGTCTGTTAAGGAGATGATGAAACTCATCCCTCAAATTTATGACCATGCCTATCTGAATCGAATTGTCAATGAAGACGGCCGAGAGAAAGTTATAGATGCAGCTAAAAAACAGCTGCACAAAATTTCACACCAAGCAGAGGAAGAAGAAAATGAGCATTTCGGATCCAATACCAAATCAAACGATCATTGATACGTTGTTTGTTATTGCACCTCAGTTCTATACGACTGATCCAGCGAAGTTGGTTAATTACAATACCATGATTGGTTTGTTGAGATGCCAAGTCAATGAACGAGTCCTATCTTGCTGCGGTGTGTTGGCATATGTCTATCTTTTAGCTCATTGGCTTCAGCTACAAACCAGCCCTCAAACTGGAGTAGCTACCAACCTTAGCGAAGGAGAGCTTTCTATTGGACTGGCTATCGGAAACGATTCCTCAATTTTAGACGCTACTCAATATGGAAGACTCTACAAGGATTTGATCAAACGAACTGTGATCGGTTCGACTGTAACTAATTTACCCCCTAACTTTGCGGTAATCAATGCGTGCTGTTGTCAAGGATAAGGATTTAGGATTTGAGGAAATTCAAAGGCAGATCGTGCTGCTGGATGGATCTCATGTCAAGGTAGGTTTCCAAGAGGGAACTGTCACCAAAACTCAAGTAAAGGGCCAGCGTAGACAGACTGCCGGCCTTTCAATTCCTCAAATTGCAGCAGAGAATGAATTTGGAACAAAAATCATTCCAGCTAGACCTTTTATGTCTACTAGCTTTGATGAGAACAAGGCATTGATCAACAAGGCGATTCAAGGTGAATATAATAAAATTTTAGACGGACAAAGAACGACGGAGCAATCGCTGGGTCTGATAGGACAGCTAATGACAAAGCTCATTGTGCAAAAGATCCGAGCGATCGTCTCCCCTCCCAATTCCCCAAGAACTATCGCTATTAAGAAAAGCTCGAAGCCTTTAATCGACTTCGGCCAAATGGTGCAATCGGTGCGCTATAAAGTGGTGATTAAATGACATCGCCATTTGAAATCTTTCGTTCTCCTGTCACATTACGACGCTTTCAAAGCGGAGGATACGTGAATGGACGGTGGACAGATGGTTCCTACACAGATACCCAAATAAGCTCCAGCATCCAACCCATGAAGGGAGAGGAAATGCAAGAACTGCCCGAAGCTAGAAGAGATTCGGAGGGCTATAAGCTTTTTACTTCAGTCCTCATCAACACGGTTACGACTGTAAATCCTGACCTGGTGATCTTTTTCAGTAAGACTTTTGAGGTAGTTCAAGTTTTCCCTTGGCAGAACGCATCGGCCATGGATCTGGTAAATCATTACAAATACATAGTTTTGAGATTAGAGGGACAATAATGAAAGCTAAAATGATATCGGAAACAGATCATACAATTCTTGAGTCAAGATTGAATGAGTTTCTGAAAGAAATCAAAGATAACGCGTGGCGTTTATACGACATCAAATATGACACCTTTTACGTGCTGAACATGGAAATGGAAGGGCATCAGCTTCATTCCGTCCTGGTTTTATACGGCGAGAAGAAGAATGCCGCTTAACTTTGAGACAATAAAGACCAATCTATATGCCTGGGCTTTAGCTAATAGCCCCGGATGCTCGGTCATTTTTCTGAATGAAAATGCTCCACGCCCAGCCCAGCCATATGTAACTTTATTGCTCAGCCCGCTGAATCAAATAGGAGAAGATTATACACCTGAAGCTGATGCCGATGGGTTAGTCGACATGGTAGGAGATAGAGAATTCACTCTGCAGATTCAAACCTATGGAGGAGATTGCATCACCCGCCTGGAAAATTTAAGAAGCAGCCTGCAGATGCAGACTGTTTTAGATACCTTAAGAGCAAATGGAATCGTGTTTGTAAATCATTTTTCAATTAACGACACCACTGAACTCTTAGATTCTCGATTTGAAAAAAGAGCCGCCATGGATGTCCTTTTTAGAATAGGACAAAACTATCAAGACAATTTAGGTCTGATCGAGACCGTCGAGGTAGAAGAGATTTATCAGGATGCCAGCGGAAGCGTGGTCTACGATCACACAATCACAATACCCTAGGAGGGGATATGCCATTAAGCGACATCGTAAACGTGCAGATCACTCGAGATACACAGGCTGTCTCAGAAGCTGGCTTTGGTCTTCTCATGATTTTGGGAACTCATAAGCGGTTCAATGATCGCATCAGATTTTACAGCAATATTCAGGCAGTCGGGAATGATTTCATTCCTACTGATCTTGAATACATAGCGGCTCAAGAAGCTTTCAGTCAAAACTTGAGTCCGGAGCAAATTGCGATTGGCAGGAGAACAGTGGATAGCGCTTCCATTTTGGTCGAAACTGCTATGTCTCCTTTCAATTACACAACTACAATCAATTCGACGAACATCACAGTCCCTTCAACACCTACTGCTCAGAATTCCATAGTAACCATGAGCGGAAACTTTGTAACGGGCAACTCCATTGCCATTACCTTGAATGGCACTCCCCTCACCCCCATCCCATTCAATACAGACCAAATCACCACAATGAATGATATCGCGACAGCGCTTGAAGCCAATGCTGCCGTCGATTCGGTCAGCATCACCGGATCGAATCTCATCATCAATGTTTTTGGTCTTCCAAACATCTCGGCAATCATCAACTCTTTAGTTGTGACAGGAGGAGCAAGCCAACCGACCGCTGGCATCACGACTCCTACTCAGTCTGTTTCTCCAGAAACGATTGCGCAGGCTTTAGTAGCGGCAATTAACGCAGCAACCCTCGGGGTCACAGCCACGGATAATCTTGACGGAACCTTCTCTTTGGCCGCCGATGTCCCTGGTGTCCCTTATACCCTGGATGTGAGCTCGACCATCGTCAATCCAGATGCGGCGCGCGTCACTGTGACCCAAGTAGAGCCCAATACCGATTATATTGTAACAATCAATGGGGTTGCATTCACCTATACTACCTTGAATGAAGTGCAGACAAATGAGGATATTGCCGCAGCTCTCACCCAGATCATTGCAACTCAAACTGCTGTCCCTGTGAGTGCTACAGATAACCTTGATGGGAGCTTTGAAATTACAGCGAATGTGGCAGGAGTAGGATTTGTTTTAAGCGTTTCCGATGGAATTTTAAGCAAGCAGTTCGGCTTGATCATCAATCCCTATACTCCATCCGATACTGTAGTAAACGACCTTAATGCTGTGCAATTGGTCGATGATAGCTGGTATGCCTTTGCGCTTACCGAACGGACGGAGGCGACTGTTTTTTCAGCAGCTGGATGGGCAGAAGGTCAAATTAAGCTATTCGGCACAGCCTCTGCTGACCCAGATATCATTAATCTCGCAGCTGGAGTCGATCTATCCTCAATTGCTGCAAAATGCAATCAAGCGGGTTATGTAAGAACTTTTGTTCTTTATCACCAAGATGCGGCGAATGACTTCCCTGAATGTGCTTGGTTTGGTGGAGTGCTTCCTCTTGATCCAGGGTCTGAGACTTGGAAATTTAAACGGCTGAACTCCATTTCCTATTCCAATCTCACAAGTACCCAATCCCAGAATGCTAGAAATAAGAAAGCTAATACCTATGAATTCATAGGAGGTGTCGGGATTACGAGAGAAGGGACAGTTGCTCAAGGGGAATTTATAGATATCGTGCGCGGGGTAGACTGGCTTACCTCTAGAATTCAGGAATTCGTCTACTCAGTCCTGGTAAATAGTAATAAAGTCCCATACACCGATGCTGGGATCACCGCGATTGAAGCTGAAGTAAAAAGAGCTCTTCAATTGGGGATTAGCAACAACTTTATTGCTAACGATCCGGCTCCCACAGTGACGGTTCCAAAAGCGGCGAATGTGCCCCCAACTGATAAGACTCAGCGGATTTTGAAAAATGTCCGATTTCAAGCCACCTTGGCGGGAGCAATCCATGCAGTAAACATCACCGGAACTGTCACCGTTTAAAGAATAGGAGATAATGTATGTCAGTACGCACTTACGACCCTAAACAGGTCATCATCACGGTGGGCGGAGTTCCAATGAGCGGTTTTGCTGATGGATCTTTTCTTACCGTCGATAGAGATGATAATCAATGGACGAAAGTCACTGGAGCAGATGGCACCAGTACAAGAATCAAGAGCAATAATCGCTCTGGAAATATGATCATTACCCTTAAGCAATCAAGCCCAAGCAATGATGTGCTCTCAGGATTAGCTAATGTTGACGAGCTGACAAATGCAGGTGTCGTCCCTATTTTAGTGAAAGATCTAAGCGGCAACTCTATCTTTTTCAGTGCAACAGGATGGGTTAAAAAATACCCTTCCTCAGAATTTGGAAAAGATCTTGCCAACCGTGAATGGGTGTTGGATTTAGTCGACTTAGATGTCTTTGTCGGTAGCAACGGAGTAAACGTATGATTCAAACAAAAGAAAAGCAAATTCACGGCGCTGTCTATTCGGTTACGCAATTGCCAGCAAGACGTGCTCTTCGTTTAAAAGCCAAATTGCTACGCTTATTCGGGCCTGCTCTTGCACAGCTGTTCCTTCCTGGGAATGGCAATGAAAGCATGTCGGGACTCCCCTTTTCCAAGACGGAAGCTGTGCGCGCCGTAGAGTCATTAATGGCCCAGCTCGATGATAAAACCTTTGAAAATCTCGTACTCGAGCTTTGTCAGGGAGTAAGAAAAGATGGAATGGAGCTTACAGAGTCTGTAATTGATGTAGAATTTGCCGGAGATCTTGGAACTCTTATGCAAGTTTTATGGTTTGTCATTGATTGCAATTTTGGTTCTTTTTTTGGGGAGAGCGGTATTGGAAGCCTATTCAAGGCGACAGCCCCAATGCCGCAGAATCGTCAGCCAGATACGAGAAAAACCTCCATCCGGACATAAAGAGCGAGTTCCTTTTCTGGCGCATAATATTGGAAGGAATAGCTTCTTTAGAGGAGATCGAGCGTGCATGGAGTTTAGATGATCTATTGAGGGCAAATGCTCTGCTGGATATGAGACTCGATCTATTGGAAGAATCTAAAAGAAAAGGGTCGAAATGACAGTAGTCAGAGAGCTTACCACCGTCCTTGGTTTTACGGTCGATAAAAGAGGGGTTGAAGATTTCAACCGCACAATCATCGGCTTTAAAACTAAATTTGCTATCGCCGCTACGGCCGCTGCTGCCTTTGTAGCCAAGACTCTAGAGTTTTTCAAGGATATTTCCGATGCGACACTTGATGCCAATGACTTAGCTAAAAGCATAGGGATCTCTTTTCAAGAGTTTTTAAAATTAAGAAGAACAGCTGAAGACTTTAGAATCGACCCCAAGAATTTTGAGTCGGCCTTAAGAAGTTTAAGTAAAATGCTCCGTGAAGCCAAATATGGCATGGGAGATTTAGCAAATATCGCTTATTACACCGGCATTGAATTTCGAGATAAATTCACGGGAGAAGTTAAGAATGCACGTGATCTTTTCGTTGATATTCTTAAGAGAATCA
>Ga0207115_1007_pt1 | contig 42123 bp, 26 predicted proteins | sample Alteio_BWMinHeat_46_FD_153536 | JGI IMG/M metagenome (GOLD analysis project Ga0207115, IMG submission 153536) | Enriched cells from forest soil in Barre Woods Harvard Forest LTER site, Petersham, Massachusetts, United States -... | ecosystem: Environmental > Terrestrial > Soil > Temperate forest >...
AAAGGGTCTACACAATTCGGAAGAAAAAAAACCCCCTCCCAACCTAACGCAAGCGCGGTTCTCAATAAAGTTCCCATATTCCCTGGATCTGCAATCTCATCAAAAGCAATCACATAGGAGAGTTTTTCTAGTTTCGAAGGAGGAGGGAGAGCAAAAAGAGCTGCCACTCCATCGGGAGCTACCACCCCTGTGATTTTTTTCAACACCTCAGGCGATACGCCTATGATGTCGCACGGAACAGAGGAGATCCAAGGCAGAGAAAATCCCCTCTCTACAAAAAGAACTTTGGGAGAAAAAAAAGAGAGCATCTCAGCAATCACTTTAGCACCAGTCACAATAAGCTCCCCTTGTTCCTCTCGATACATTCTGTTTTCTCTCAGTTTAACTAGAGATTTAACTAAAGGATTTTGTGCGCTTGTAATGATTTTATTTGTTTTTTTTAACATCAAATATTTTTATGATCCAGTTTATGATCTCTTTTCGAAAATCTATCGGCATCCGACTTTTTGCTATTATAATTATTATACTTGCTCTTCACCTTTTAGTAGATAGTTTTATTCTCATACAAAAAAGTTATCATAATAGACTGGAGATTGAAAAAAATCATATAGCCTCTTTGGCACGTCTGCGTCTAGCCTCTTTGCATCAACTGCAACCTGGACAAACACCCATTCTCAATGTGCTGCATCATTTTTTAAATCTGGATTCAACAGCCTCTTTTATGAGAAATGAGAAGATGCACAAAAAACTTGTTGAGGCCTCTGTAGAGGGGGGATTTCTTGATATTCTTTTGGTCGATATCTCCTCAGATCACCATTATCATATTGTGGAGGCTGTCGATCAACAGGCCATTGGTCAGGATGTGACCCATTTGCTGAATCAAAATGACCCTTTTTTGCCAGAAAATATTGCACGGGGGTACACCGTCTATTTTAATATGCGAGAGGGGAAGGAGTATTTTGCAATCGCTCAGCCCATTTTTTCAGAGAAAGAGAAAAAATATGTAGGGATTTTGATGGTCAATAGGCAGGTTACAGACCAGTTGCAGGCTATATTGGCACCAGAAAAGATAGGTTATACCATCAATTTTGCTCTTCTTACACCAGCCTCATTAATTGTCGCCTCTTCGGATCCCACTCTCCATTTTCAATACTTAAAGCCCCTTTCATTGACCCATACAGAGGCTTCTAAATTTTTTGCATTCGAATGGAACCAGGAGAGGCAATTTGCCTACAAGATCTCTTTTAAAGATACAGATTATGCACTCATGGCCTACACCTCAGAGAGAGCGCTCTTAAGAGGCCCTCTCTTACAGTTTTTCTATGTTTATGGGATATATGGCCTCATTTTTATTATAGGAAGTCTGGTTGCCTATTTTTTTACACGTTTCATGACACAACCTATAGAAAATATAAGAGTGGTGATGGAGAAGATAGGGGGGGGGGATTTTTCTGCTCGCTATCAGAGCCGTATCATGGGATATGAGATTAACACTTTGGGAAACATTTTTAATGAAATGGTGGAGACGATTTTAAAAAATAAGCAAGAGGCGGAAGAGGAGAAGGTAAAAAAAGAGATTTTTTCCAATGAGTTAAAGCTTGCACAGCATGTTCAAAATGATCTTTTACCTCAAAAAATGCCCGATTTTCCAGGAGTTGATTTGGCAGCGGCTTATATCCCCGCTATCTTAGTGGGAGGGGATTTTTATGAGTGCTTTTCTGATGATCAACACACTCTCTTGACCTTGGCAATAGGAGATGCCTCCGGCAAAGGGGTACAGGCCTGTTTTTTTTCTTTAAGTCTTTTAAATGTGTTAAGAATTTTCGCCAAAGAATTCAAAGATGTAGCAAAAACACTTGCTTTTACAAATAGACTTTTCTGCGAAGATACAAAAGAGACGGGAATGTTTATTACGCTTCTTCTAGGGATGTATGATCCCTCTACTAAAATCTTAAGCTATTTTTCTTGTGGGCATAATCCGCTTCTTTTGAGAAGAAAAGATGGATCTGTTTTCTTTTTAAATCATGGCGCTATGGCAATTGGAGTCATTTCTGAATTAAATATAGAAACACACCATTTTCAATTAGAGGCAGGCGACACTCTTCTTTTTTACACAGATGGCATTACAGAGGCTCATGATGAACAGTTTGAACTATTTGGGGAGGAGAGGTTGAAACTCTTTCTTCAACAAGAGGGGGACAAGAAAGCAGCAGAGATTGTGCACAAACTCACAGAGGCTGTAAAGGCTTTTGCAGGGAAGGCCCCCCAGCATGATGATATCACTCTTTTAGTTATGAAGGTCAAAGATGATTAAACAATCTTTACCTTTACGTATTATGGCAACCTGTTTTCTAGCTCTTGCATTCCCCCTATTGATCTATTCTTTTATTTATTTTCAGGAAAATTACTATGAATCTGTTGAGGTTGCCAAGGCAAATATTAAGCAAGTAGCAGATTTTCAGGCGATTGAATTTGAGGAAATTATCCCCCAGAAAGAGGTTCTGCTGAATGAACTGATCTACTTTTTAGATTTAGATCATCGATTAGAGAGCATGGATTTGCAAGTTTTAAGCGATCAATTATCAGAAATGGCCAATCTTGCTGGAAAAGTCTCTCTGATCGTTGTGGATATTCAGGATTCCCATCCTTACAAGGTGATTGCAGCAAGTGAGCCTACTGTGGTGGGAGTTGAGCTAAAAAATGTTCTGGGATTGAATCGGGTCATTGAGAATGGGGAAGGCGCTCTGATTGATTACTTCTATTCACCTGAGACTGATGGCTATCTTCCTCGTCTATTAATAGGGAAAACGATTCTCTCTTCCAAAACGAAAAAACCGCTGGCATTGATACTGACCACAGTGTCGGATCTTCCTCAGATCAATCACCTTTTTTCAAAAACAAAAAATGGGGACCCCTCTGCGACACAATTTGGTATTCTTGATCCTAATGGATTGATTTTTATGGCCACAGATTCTGCCTTTTTAGGGCAGCATATCGCTCCTCTTAGTCAAGCTGCGGCTCTAGAAGTGGCTGTTTTTCAAAATATTTTGAATGTAACGGTGCCTCTACAACCCCTTCCAATTGTACGCGGTCAGCTTACCAATTTTTTTGAGTTTATCTTTCAAAACCAGATTCAGATTGGCTATCTCTCAAAGACGGCACACGCCTCTCCAAAAGTGGGCTTTCATATTTTTGCCTACGTTCCTAAAGAGATTTTTTTCGCTAATGCTGTCCGCTACTTTCTTATTTTATACGCCTCTTACGGAATCATCCTCCTCTTTTGGTTTACGATTGCCTATTTTTGTTCCAAATGGATTGGCCGCCCCTTGCGTCAGCTGACCCAAGTGATGAATGAGGTGAGAAAAGGCAATCTTTTTGTACGATTTAAGCAGGAAAAACTGGGATTTGAGATCAATGAATTGGGAGCTGTTTTCAATCAGACTTTGGAAGAGATGCTTAAAAATATTCAAAAAAGCACAGAAGAGAGGATAAAAAAACACAAATATGAGAGAGAAGTGGCTCTGGGTAGTGAGGTTCAGGTTCAGTTTTTCCCCGTCAAATTTTCCAGCTCTCATGAGCTTGAGTTAACAGGTTTATATATCCCCTCAGAGAACATTGGAAGCGATTTTTACTCCTGGTATATCAAGGATGATGAGACCATTAGTATGGTTGTGATAGATGCCCCAGAGAAGGGAATCTCCTCCTGTCTCTATTCTCTTGCCGCAAGAAGTCTTTTTAGAACACATCGCGTCATTTATAAAGATGCGGCAACCATTTTAAAAAATACAAATACCGCTTTTTGTCAAGCTATGGGAGATTCTGGAGTATTTGTAAGAGCCTTTTTTGCTATTTTTGATAAAAAAACAAAAGAGCTTACCTACTATTCTTGTGGACATGTTCCTGGCGTGGTATGCAGAGCAGATGGTCGGATTATTACACTTTCCCATTCAGGAATGGCCCTAGGCCTTGTTGAGAAGCAACCATTCAACGTAGATAGGATTCAATTAGAGCCAGAAGATCTTCTTCTTATTTTTTCAGATGGTTTATTAATGGCCACGAACAGTAAACATCAACATTTTTCAGAAAAAAGAGTTCATGATCTTTTGCAGCAGAGTCGGTGGAATAGTCCCGAGGAGGTCTTGACGCTGATTAAAAAGAGCTATTATGAATTTATTGAGGAGACTCCTCAAGATGATGAGGTGGTGATGATTGCTTTGAGAGTCAAATCATGAGGGCTTCTGAATTTTTTGAAGAGACCTTTTCGCACATAGCCTCTGAGAATCAGAAGGAGGATCCTTTACAGGTGATTCTTTGTGAAGAAAACATAGAAATGTGTAGACGGTTTGACCTATCAAAACTGCAAGAGGGGTGGTCATGGAGAAATGTCCACTGTGCAAGAGAGCTGGCCTCTCTTTTATTGAATGAAAAGGGGGAGTTAAAAAAAGAGGAGTGCAAGCGGGCGCTGCATATTCTACACAATAACCTCTACTCTCTAGGACCAGATAGACATCATGATGCCGATCGGATGAAACATCTTGTAAAAATGGTCCACTTTTTTGCGCACGATAAGGAATATGAGGCTGCTCTTAAAAAAATAACCTATCCAGAAGGGCATGTAGGCGTACAATATCTTTTACGAGAGACTCTTCACCTTCCTGAAAATACACCTCTGACCAATAAATTGACCAGACAGGCTGTCTTGTCCGCCCTTTTTACAAGTTTGCGTCAAAATGTGGGGAGCTGTTTTGCGACAGCGCCCGCGATTATGATTCAGCAGGAAATGCCCCTACAGTTTCTTGAAGACATCCAACACATAATAGCCACAGGCAGGTTTAAAAGGACGTTTGAGGGAATAGAATATGCCTTTCCCTTAAGCCCTAGTTGGGGAGCAGGAGAGCTTTTACGCCCCTTTCCCCTCTCCTCGCTTGGAAAGCAGCCGATAGAAGCGCTTGCCCTCTCTCCAGGTCTTCAAGCAGCTTTTAGAGCAGCAGGCCTCAAAGAGAGTTGTGAGACGCTTTTAAAGAAAAGCGGCTTTGAAAAAGACTCCCTAACGCAATTTGTAAACATCTCTGCCCATTCCCTCATCAGACAGGTTCTTTTACAAGCCTATCAACTGACAGAGGAGGATCTACAAAAACAGCAAGATCAACCCCTTTCTCATATGCCTCCTAATCTTCTTTTGATCACAGCTGCGCCTCTTGGGAAGCCGCGTAGTATTGAGAGCTTTTCAAAAGCATATGAGAGAGCAAAACGGGCCTTCAAAGCGCTTACAGATAATCCCCTATTAAAAGCTTGGGAATTTACTTTAGCCTCTCTTTCAGAGGCAAAAGCCGATTTTACAAAATGGAATTTATATATGAGCTTAGGGGTTCAGGTAGAGGAGCCCCATGGAATAGGGGAGGCACTTTTTCAAATCATACAGCAAGAGATAGACGAAGTTAACGATGAGATTCGAGAATATGAATCTCGTTATGACCACCTATATGCGCAGGCTAAATCTTTGGAAGGAAGGCTGATGCGCCCATCTGTGGATAAAGAATTTGAATGGATCCGTCTTGAATATCAGATGCGAAAAAGAGAGCTCGATCGAACAATTAGCGAACGGGATCAGGCGGTTGACAAGGGAAGAGCGCTGCAACAATTATACTCTCTGATGATTCAGTTTTATCGAGAAAAGATCCCCGACTATTTTCAGGAAATTTATGATCCAGAAATGCATGAAATTTCGATGAGTGCTTATGATGATAGCCCGGCTGGATTTCGCCTTCTTTATAAGCATGGAAGAAGTAACCCCTCTCTGTGGACGCTTATTTACTCTGCTACAGATTATATACAAGCGCTCGCCTCTTTTTTTATTGCAACGGAAGGGGAGCTTGCTCAAAAGCCGATAGCGGAGGGGTTAGAGAGGGAGCTTACCCGTTTGATTACAGCTGCCATCACAACGATTAAAAGGCCCGATTTTTTGGAGAGCTCCTTTCAGCGTCTTGCTAAAGCCTACCATGAACCGCTTATACACAAGCCCTTAGATCATTTAGAAAAAGTCTCAAGAAAGCCTTGGGCCTATATTTCTGGAGGAACCGTTAAAACTTTAATTAATTGTTACTGGGGGAATCCCAAAATACGGGAGGAGAAAAAATGGGTAGAGAGTCCGACGGAGTTACTTGCTTTTTTTATTGATATGATGAAGGAGCAATCCTCTGAACAGAGGCAGAAATTTCAGAAAGAGTCGGAGAGAACGGTTTTGGCTTTTTCTCCTACGCATGCTTTTTTATGTCGGCCGGGGGAGAAGCTATTTAGAAAGGCTTGGGAAGATCCTCTTTACACGTATACTTGGATTCGAGATGAGTGGCTTGTGCCGCAGCAAAAGTTTTTGGATGGGATTCTTTTAGATCAATGGATGATGGAATGGATGGTGGAAAAACTTTTAGAACTGGTTCCGCAAGGGTATCGACAAGTGATTAAGAGAGGGGTGGATTTACCCCTTTTTTTGCATCCGGTTGAATTTCGAGAGAAGATACTCAAGGCGCTCTCTTATGAGAAGTGGATAGATAAGGGGGGGCTTCGTTTTATTGCAGATGAACTGGATAGTCTTTTATATGAGTCTCTCCCCTTTTTTCCTGAACAGGCGCTTGGAGAGAAGCTTGAGATGATTTTTTCTACCATGAGCGACATGACCCCCTCTCTATATGAGAGGATAAGGCAATTAGCGGAGGAGAGGAGGGGGGAGCTAGAAAAGCATAGACTTTTTTCTTCTCAGGAGCTTAGAAATATTGCTAAGAGTTATTTGATGTTAGCGTTGGGGAACACGAGGAGTAAGGTCTTTTTTCATGAAAGAATTGTGGAGAGGATGAGGGAGAGGGGGCTGGCTATGCCTGCGCCTCTTATTTTTGCGGACACCAATTGGGTAAGATACCGGTTTGGATTTGCTTTGAATCCTGGGACGGGTCGATTAGATCTTTGGCGTTTGGATAGTTCAGGAGTTGAGGGGAAGCCCATGAGTATTTGGCGGAGCTATTTTGACGGCACTCTCCAGCAGGAGTGGGGAATTTTGAGAATGAACTAAAACACGATTATTTGTTAAAATCACCATGGACTGGCTTAACTAAAAAATATTGCACCAAACTTGCACCAAACTTGCACCAAACTTGCACCACTGGTTACCCTGGAAACCAAATGCTCGAACTGGTTTTTCCTTCGACATGCACTCTATTTTCTAATCTCAATTCCATAAGCAGATTTTGTACTTGTCGTCTTGAAAGAAAGGGTAAAACTTGATGTAACTCGGCTGTGTTGAAAAACTCTCTCGCGGAAATTAGCTTAAAGGCCTTCGCCAACTCCGTGGCGAAGAAGTAGTAGCTGCGCTGCATATCACCACTCTTCCATATAACAATCTCTAGCAAATCAAGTCTGAGGGCGCCTCGCACCGACTCAAGTCGGCAATGGCGACAAGGTCGCCATTCTTGGCCGAAGGCCAAGGCGAGGCGCCTGTTATCAAAAATCTCGGCTGTGTTGAAAACCCCCGAAGTGTCGCAACGGCTCACAAATCTTAAGGGTTTTTCAATATAGCCCTTCAGATCCAATTCCCCCAAAAGAGATGAAATTAATTCCGTTCTGATAGTTTTATTCTGGTATTTCTATTTACAAAAAGCCTGCAATAGAATATAAGTGACCCCCTATCAGTTTAATGCAGCTTAATGATGAAAAAAATCGCTTTTGTTTTTATTCTCGCCTCCCAATTTCTTTTTGCAGCTGATGAGAAAATTCCGCCTCTACCACCAGAAAATGGCCGAGAGATTGCTGCAGGTCCCTCCCCCCCCGCAGGATTTGCACCAGAAGTTAATGCAGGCGTTCCAGAGGAGATTATCGATCCCAGAGTCTTGCGCGACTTCATCGAAAGCCGAGGCTTGATTAATTGCCGCCAAAAAGAGGGGACGCTCTCTCTCTACGGGGATGTGCGCGCCCGCTGGATCGCTACTAACGAATTTAATGACAAGGGCAGTATCCGTGGATTTAACCGCAACGATGGAATCAACGTTTTTAAGAGCGAAGTAAATCTTTTCTTTGACTACGCAACTCCTAGAGCATGGCTAACCACAAAACTGAAATGGGCAACATTGGATGGGGTAGACGCTGGAGCTGTCACAAGAGTAGACATCGATCGCGCATTCATCGGTTGTGATGTATATACCTGCGGAGAAGAGGATCTCTATGTTGAGTTAGGCAGAAGTAAGCTCGACTACCTTTTTGAATCTCGTGTGGAATTTTCCAGTTTTTTTGATGGAATCCATTTTTACTATACCAAGCCTGTTCCAGCTGTGGGAGTATTTACTATTCATGGGGGCCCCTTTATCGTCGATAGCTATAGCAACCACTACGCATGGGTCGTAGAGGCTTGGGTCAGCAACTGGCTCGATACAGGGCTCATGTTTAAATATAGTATCGTCGATTGGAATCGAGAAGCCACTACCTATGTTATAGGCAAAATATCTGATCATCCCCCTATTGGCAATAATCCGCGCTACCGCTTCTTAGTTTCTCAAATGATTTTTGGATATGAGAGAAAAATTGATTTTGCAGGATGTAAATCACTTTACGTATATGGAGCTGTATTAGCTAACCATGATGCTAAACGTTCAGCCACTACGAATTGGAAGAAGTTGAATGGCGCTTGGTATGCAGGTTTTACATTGGGTAAATTGTGTAAAGGGGGCGATTGGTCATTTGATATTAATTATCAGAGTGTACAGGCGCAAGCGATTCCTGAGTTTGATTTATCTGGAATTGGGCATGGAAATTCATCAGGTGCTTACCTCTCAGATGCGTTGATTTTGGGATTGGCGCCCGATTTAGCTCAAGGGTTTACCAATTATAAGGGTTGGGATATGAGCTTGTTATATGCGATTACGGATAGCTTATCTTTACGTGCGCATACGGCATGGTCTACTCCACGCAACAAAGAGGTTGGGGGAAATTTCTTCTTTGAGACGTTTGATATGACGGTGATCTTTGCTTTCTAAACATTATTTTGTTTGGAGCGAAAATCCCCGTAACTCACCTTAATGGGAGCCTGTAAAAGACTCCATAACTGGTAGAGCCGATTCCCCCGCGTAGGACAGGGGCCTTTATGTATATGAATCGGAATAATCTCCACAGGAATATCATTTAAAAGCCCCTTCAATCGCTCCGTCCACTCCGCTAAACTTCCTGAGGGGAGCATAACAGGCTGCATCAAACAGACCGTCTGCCCCTTATCTAACTCCCCCCGAATAGCCTCCAATGCAGGCTCACCCATAGGTGAAAAATGGTGGATATCTACAGGAATTAATCGTAACCAATAATATAAAAAAGTGCGCGGTCTTCTCTTAGGCCGGATAGGCACAATATAACGCACCATGCGCGGTAAAATAGCCATGACAATCAGCGTGTCTAACCAAGAGATCCTAGGCGCCACCAACAGCTGCGGAACCTGAGCGCGAATCTTTTTTCGCCCCACAACCTGCACTCTCCCCATGGTAAGAGCACATTTGGCCACTAAAAGACGCACAACCTGGTCCGCACAAAGCAAAAATAAAAAAATCCCTATAAAAAATGTGATAATCCCAATAATAAAAAATCCGCGCGCTGCACTTAAAGAAAATACATTCCCTAATAAAGCTAAAAAACCTGAAGCTAAAATCACTCCTAAAAAACTTAAAAAATTGGCCGTTGCTAAATTCTCCCCCCGATTCTCATCAGGACTCGCTAATTGAATAAAAGCATCGATGGGCACAATATAAAATCCTCCAAAAAATCCCACTCCTATCAAAATCGGAACCACAACAAAAAAGCTGTGCTGAAAGAAATAGAGCAGCATAAAACAGATCGTAATTCCAAAAGAGGCGAGAGGAATAAAACCAATTTCAACCTCCTTCCCAGAGATCTTCCCTGCACAAAAAGAGCCCAATCCAATTCCTAAGGCAGTCATCAAAAAGAGATACCCCCCATGCACGTCAGACAAATTTAAAGATTGTAATGCAAAAGGAATAATATTGAGCTGAGTATAGGCGCCTATAAATAAGAAATAGGATCCAAAGATAAGAGTGATCAGGAGATATCTGGTCTGCCTTGCCCGGTCCAGAGTCTGTATGATCTTCGAAATAAAACGGAGAGAAACCTTCTTCTTCTCTGCCTGTGGATAGGTTTTTTGAATCCCAAGGCTTGAAACGAGCCCCAACATCGAGACAATGACACAGAAAAGACCTGCGGATACAAAATTTTTATGAGTCACCTCTGTAACAAAAGAGGCAAAAAAAGTGCCCAAAATAATCGCAAGATAGGTGGTCGCCGTGAGGATTCCATTGCAATTAGAAATTCTCTCTTTAGAGACAATTTCAGGAATAATTCCAAATTTTGAGGGGGAAAAAAGAGCGCTATGGGTAGCCATCAAAAAGAGAACACAGTATCCCCCTATTGTAGATTGAAAGAAAAAGACCGCCACACCAAAGAGCATTGTGAGAATCTCCATAAACCGCGTAAAATAGATGATGGACCGCTTGCTAAAGCGGTCGGCAAGAGTTCCTGCAAGAGAGGCAAATGCAATAAAGGGGATAACAAAAATAGCTCCCGCTGTTGCTAAAATAGTATTGCTCTCCCTCTCCCCCTTTATGGAAATTAAGAAGAAGATGAGCAAAAGTTTATAAAGATTATCGTTAAAAGCAGTAAAAAATTGGGTGAGATTAAGAGAGGCAAAAGATGAAAAAAATTTCCGCTTTACTTGAGTCATGATGCAATGATGTATCTCTTTTTTAGCAATTATCTGGAAGCTTTAGATAAAATTCTACAAGAGTCTCTCTATTCTTTGACCCCCCTCCCTTTCGCTGAGAGATGGATCGTGGTTCCCAGTCAAGAGATGGGGGAGTGGATCACTCGAGAGTTGGCACAAGCAAAAAATATTGCTTGCGGCGTAGATGTTCTTTTTTTGAATGCGTGCATTCAAAAGTTGGCAGGAAAGACGATTCCACGTTCCGCCTCCCTCTTTCTGCGTATTGAGCAGGCGATGCGAGAGGCGTGCCTCTCCCATGATCCGATATGGGAGCCCTTGATAAGATATATAGGGGGAAAAGAAAGGCGCCTTCTGCTTTTAACAAAAAAGCTTACCTCTCTCTTTTTACAATATGGGGTTTATGGGAAAAAAAGTTGTGCTGAATGGGAGAGCCATCCTAAAGGGTGGCAAGAGGCTCTTTGGCAAAAAGTTTTTCGGGAAAGAGGGGATTATCCTCTCAAGCTTTTCACCAATTTGACCTCTCAGGAAAGAGATTCCCTCTCTATCCATCTCTTTGGTTTTACCCATCTGCCTCCGCTTTATTTTGATCTATTCGACCAGCTCTCCTCGTCGATATCTATCTCTCTCTATCAGCTCTCCCCTTGTAAAGAGTATTGGGGGGATTCAGACCATCCTCTTCTAGGAAGCTGGGGGAAAATAGGGAAGAGAATGGGGCAGCTATTATTAACCTCTGAATGTCACACCATGGACTGTTATGTATCGCCAGAGCCAGATACGCAGCTGCATCTCATTCAGCAGGCGCTCTTACATCATCTTCCCCTTGAGACTGTGTTAGAGGATGATTCGATTCAAATTCATCTCTCTTGTTCTCCTCACCTGGAGATTGAAAACCTATTTCACACTCTTGTCACATCGGGCCAAGAGCCTAAAGATATTCTGGTGATGGCGCCTGATATTGTCCCCTATATTCCCTCGATTCGAGCTATTTTTGGAGAGAAATTTCCTTATAAAATCAGCGGAATCCCCTCCTTGAAAAGGGATCAGAAAAAGGCTCTTCTTTTTCACCTTCTGCGATTAGAAGAGAATCGCTGGAGCGCCCCCTTTCTATGGGAACTTTTTCAAAACCCCCTTTTTGCGAGCCACCATCGATTAGATGAGGAAAAGCTTTTAACGATTAAGAAATGGATTTTTTCCTCACACATTACATGGGGATATGATCTTGCGCATAGAAATCGACTTCTCAGCAAAAGACATTGTGAACGCGCCTGGGAGGAGAAGAGGGGAACCTGGGTGGAGGGAATAGGAGCGCTGATTGAGGAGCTCGCCCTTCCCCATGATCCTCCTCAGATTGACCTAATCCAGGGGGAGCTGTTAGGAGAGTTTGCTCTTCTTTTAAAGAGCCTCTACACCACCCTGTCCCCTTTTTATGAGGGGGGAGAGAGACCTTTTTCTGAATGGGTAGAGGAGCTGAGAAAAGTGAATGAACGTTTTTTGGGAGAAAAAGAGTTAGGTGTTGATTTCCCCCCCTCTTCTCATCTCTGCCCCTTCTCCTCACTTTTATTTCTGTTAGAAGAGATCTGTGCGGAAGAAACCTTTACAGAGGGGGGGCATGAAGTACAAGCTGTGCATTTTTGTCCGCTTGCGATCTCTAAGAGTCTTCCCTCTCCATGGATCGTTCTTTTAGGTATGCATGAGCACGCCTTCCCAAGAAAAGAGCGCCTCTCCTCTCTTGATTTAGTGAAAGATAGGCCTCTACATGAGGATTTAGACCGCTACCTCTTTTTAGAAACCGTGGTTGCCGCTCGAAAAAAGTTGCAGATCAGCTATTGCGGAGAGGAGGGGCCCTCTGTTGTTGTTGCGGAGCTTATTCCCTACATCTCTTCTAAGCAGATCATCTGCCACCCTCGTCCCTTTTTGACAAACCTAAAAAAAAGGGAGAAATTTGGGTTGAAAGTGCCCCCTCCGAGAAGCTATGAGGAGCTTCCCCCCCTCATCACCATTGAAATTTCCGATTTTCTGCGCGCTCTACGCTCCCCCTTTTCCAGTTTTTCAGAAAAGGAGTTTCCTCATGAGGAGAGTTTTATCCTCTCCCCTTTGCAAAAATCCACCCTTCATCAAAAAGCCTTTCAGAGGGGAGCTGACGGGTTATCTTTAACAAGGGAGAGGGGAAATTTCCCTTTGGGAGTTTTTGGTGCCATTGCAGAAAAAGAGCTTTTGAGCGAGATAGAGGAGATGAAAAAATGGCCTCTCTCCTCTTTAAAGACATATGAGCTCTATGCACATCGCAAGAGCTGTGAAGAGGTAGAAAAAGGGTTGTGGCGCATCCCTGCCCCCCATTTCATGTGGAGAGAAAAAGAGGTTGTTTTTATAGGAAATCTTGAAAGAGTTATGGACGAGGGGCTTCTTGTTTTAGAGAAAAAAGGGGTAAAAGGAGCTGTGCGTAGCTGGCCTCTTTTTCTTCTCTTCTCCCTTATAGAAAAAGGAGGGGAGCTCTTTTTTGCAAAAGAGAAAAAAAAGGAGGGGAAGAGCCCTTTTTTTGAGGACCCTGCTCCCTATCTCACCTCTCTAATCGACTATTATTTTCTCAGACAGACCTCCCCCTCCCTCCTTTTCCCTGAGTGGATTGAAGCGTTGGTGAAAGAGGATAGAGAAAGATTAGAAAAGGTCTACAATCCTCAAAGACATCCTGTTCCCCCTGCTTTTGATCAGATCATAGAAGAATGGGCCCCTCTTGCGAAAAAAATATATGGGGAGATGGTACATGCCTGGTTTTGACGACCGGGAGAGGTTTCGAAAGGGGTTCAATGTTTTGGATCCCACTCTCCCTCTTAAAAAAAGGCTCTTTATAGAGGCCTCAGCAGGGACAGGTAAGACCTTCGCGATGGAAAATCTTATGCTCCGTTTTTTGATTGAGGAGGGGATTCCCATCGAACAGATATTGATGGTAACCTTTACCAAAAAAGCCACTTTAGAGATTAAAACACGCATACACGAACAGTTAAAAAAGATGCTTTTCCAGGGGAGTTATCCCCCCTATATTAAAGATCAAATAACAGCGCGCAAAAGAGTACATAAGGCCTACATCTCTTTTGATCAAGCGCGCATTTTTACCATGCACAGCTTCTGTTATCGCGCTCTGCAAGAACACGCCTTTGAAGCGGGGTTTCCTCTAGAAGCGGTTCAAGCGGGCTCTCAAGAGGATCCTCTAAAGGCAATCGTAAAAGATTACTTGAGAACAGAGGCGATGCACCGCTGGACACCTCAACAGCTCGATCGGGTTCTCAACCATCATCAAAAAGATATGGATGCACTTCTCACACGTCTTGTGCATTATGGAAGAAAAACGGTTCCCCTCCGCATAGAAAAGGGGGAATTTTTCAGCGAAATAGAGAGGTTAAAAGGCAGAAGGAGCATTCAAGCCCCCCTTCTTTTAGAAGATCTTGTGAAGTTGGCCCCCCTCTATTCTGGGATGTGTGGAAAAGATCGGCAGCTTAAATCTACGATTGGGGAGGGATTGCACCTTTTTTGCAACCAATTTGAGGGGAAAAAAGCAGATCTCACCGATTCCCCCCTTTTACAGATGGTGCCAGAGAATAGGCTCAAAAAAAATCCCCCCCTCTCCCTCCATTACCCGGGGCTTTTAGAGGAGATGCAAGAAAGGCTCATTCCTCTCATGCAAAGAGCCTCTGATGAGCTTATTCTCTTTTCAGAGATGGCAGAAGGGGTCAGAGGGCATCTTTCTAGAGTCATTGAGAAAGAGGAGCTTTTCTTTTTCGATGATCTTTTAAGGCACATGCAGAAAAATAGTGAAAATCCCCTCTTTCTCAAAAAACTGCAGCAAGAGTACCAGGCAGTTTTGATCGATGAGTTTCAAGATACCGATCCCCTGCAATGGAAGATTTTTTCTGCCCTTTTTTTAACCTACCCAGTTTTTTTCTATTTGGTAGGGGATCCTAAGCAGTCGATCTATCGGTTTCGTCATGCGGATCTCTATACCTACCAGAAGGCAAAGAGGGCTTTTGGAGAGGAAAACATCGTGACTTTGGAGAAAAATTTTCGTTCCGATCCCCCCTTAATTGCTGCTTTGAACGCCCTTTTTTCTCAAGCAGGAGAGCTTTTTTCTCTTCCTCGTACACAAGAGGCTTATCACTGCCCCCCTGTAGAACCGGGAAGTACGCATCCCCCCTTTGTCTGGAAAGATGGGAAAAAACCCCTCCACTTTTGTAAAGGGGGGGAGGAAAAAGAGCTCTTTCTTTTCACAATTGCAGAAATTGAAAAGCTGCACCAGGAGGAAAAACTCCCCTACTCCTCTTTTGCAGTTTTGGTAAAAGATAAAAATCAACTCACGCGTTTCAGTCAGATGGCCCCCTTCCCCCTCTGTTGCGTGCACAACAGAACTCTTTTTGATTCTTATGCTGCAACTTTTCTTCAACATCTACTCCATCTGATGGAAAATCCGGCAGATGAAAGGGGGCGAGAAAGGGTGTGTATGAGCCCCCTTTTTGGGTATCAACTTAGAGAGGAGTCTTTTTTTCTCCCCTATAAGGAGCGGTTCGAAAAAAGGGGGCTCCTTGCCCTTTTTCATGCTCTGATGGAGGAGCAGAGAGGGACTCTTTTCACCTATCAAGAGGGGGAGCTCTTTTATCATGATCTGCTTCAGCTGAGCGAGGGAATTGTTTCTGAAACAGATGGGGATCGTCCTCTCTCTGCTTTTTACCGTCTTATACGAGAGGAGAGAGGGGCAGACAAATGGAGAGCACGCCCTCTAGATGGGGGTGAGGGGGTGCATGTGATGACGATTCATGTAAGCAAAGGGTTGGAGTTTGATGTGGTCTTTCCTTTAGGACTGATACTCCCCTCTATATGCAAAAGAGAGCTTGTTCAGTGCCACGAAAAAGGGGCCTTTATTCTTTCAAATGACCCTCACAGTCTCCATCAAGAGGAGGAGAAAGGAGAGAGCGCCCGGCTGCTCTATGTTGCTTTTACGCGTGCGAAAAAACGGCTCTATATTCCCTATCTAGAAAAGGAGAATGGCTCCCCTCTCTCCCTCTTTTTAAAGAAATTGGAGCTGCCCCATTTTTTAGAGCAGCAGAAGGAGCATGTTTCTTGGTTCATTTATGAGGAGGCAGAACAGAAAACCTCTCAAATAGAGGAACCTCCTTCTCTCATTACTCCTGAACATGTGCTCCCCTCTTTTTCCTCCGTATCCATTCGCTCCTTTTCCTCTTTGACCACCTACCACCCTCATGAAATTGCCTCCCCATCCCCCCTTCCTGCAGGAGTTGAGACAGGCCTTCTTCTGCACAAAATTTTAGAAAAGATCCCCTTTCATCTCAAAACAAGGGGAGAATTAAGAGGGGAGATCTCCCCCTTTTTGAGGGCCACTTTTTTGGAGCCTTTTGAGGAGTTGATTACAGAGATGCTTTATGAGATTTTTCACGCTCCTCTTCCCCTGCCTGAGGGCTCTTTTTCTCTCTCTCAAATCGACCCCCGAAAAATGAGAAGGGAGATGGAATTTTTATACCCCACAGAGAGGCCGACAGGATTTCTTAAGGGGTTTATAGACCTATTTTTTGAACATGAGGGGAATTACTATATTGTGGATTGGAAATCCAATGATTTAGGGGTAGGAGGAGAAGAGTATGTTTATGAGGCTCTTGAGAGGGTTGTGAAGTTTCATCAATATGATTTACAGGCGGAGATTTATAAAGAAGCGATTAAGCGCTATCTAGAAATTTTTAATATGCCCTCTCCGAAAGGGGTCTTTTTTTCCTTTTTAAGGGGGTGGGATAGTTTAACAAAAGGTTTTATTTTTCTTTAAAATAAATATAATTACTGATACAATTGTTCTACAAATGCGAGCCCTGCGGCCTCAATCTACCGTTTTTATGCAAGACGGATGAAAGAAGCAGAAAACGCTGGACTTGCCGCTGATCGAATATGATCTCAAGTAAATAGACAGGATAGAAGGATAGGTATCTATCTTATCTATCCTGTTACTTTTTATTTCTTTACGATAAATTCACATTTATGATAAGATGCTCCTTTTGATCCAAATCATAAGGAGTTTTTTATGAGTAGTTCTGGGACGCCTGGGGTAATGAGAGCCACAACTTTTTTCTCTACATATATTAACTTAAGAACATATGAAGCTAAGCCGAGCGCAAGTTCAACTGCTCACGCTGAATATCTCTCCCTGTTGGGCAATTTTTTATCTGGCAAGCCCTCAGTAGTTATGCCACACTCTGAAGACCTAGAGAAGCTTGGTCTCACAGCAGCAATCCCTATGTGCACAAAGGAGCTCATTGTAAGCTTTGAAACAGCTTCTTGCGATGAACAAAGAGCAAAAGCAAAACAGGGTCCTTCCACACAACGCTATATCAGAACAGCGAATTTCTTGAGTGGAACGGTTGGTTTTGCGCTCTCCTTATTGGCTCGTATCATACGCGTTCTTTGGCGTACAGGATTTGCAATCCTTACCATTCCTTTTGCTGTATATCAGGGGAAGCGTTATAGCTACGAAGGATGGTGGCAAGTAGAAGTGAAGCGTATCATGCAAGAGTGGATTGATTTAGGAGTGACCTTAACAGCGCCTTTTGCAGGTCTTGTTACCACTCTTGTTCCTACTGCAGGTCGTCCTTTTTTCCAAAAATTGCGAAGCTATTATATCGCAAGAATTGAGGAAAATACCGCACAGAATGTCCGCTTTGAAGCGTTAAAAGACACATTTGAAGCTGGCCAGGCAGAGGCAAAAGCCACAGCCAAAAGGGTAAAAGAGAAAACAGAAGCTCGAAGCGCTTAAAGAGTAATTTATGGCAGCAGCAGCACCTACCATTCCGGAGAACGCTCGTTCAGACTCCCCTGTAGTGACCGTGATTGCCGCAGTTGTGGCTGGGGGAGGGCTTGTCGTATGGGCTATTGTCCATCTTGCAAAATTTGTTTTTCATCATATGAAAGACTTTTTGGCGGGAGTCCTCTTAAGTTGCTATAGCTATATAGGGTCTGGCTGGTATCAGACTAAAAGTTTTTCTCTTACTCTTGTCGGTACGCTTCAAGAGGTGGGTCAAGTCGTTTATGATTTTGTCTCTGCCTTTTGTATGCAGCTCAAAAGCTATGGGGAGAGTGGTCTACGCTCCGCCCATCAATTCTTTTTAGCCCTTCCGGGAGCCTTCTCAGCTATTTTTCATGTACCGTGTCAGCTTGTATCGGGGATAGCTCGCTCCTCTTTAGAATATTGTCAGTCAGGAGTACAGGAGACGGCCCATTTTTTCAGAGCCTCTTTAAATGCTGCAGTTGAAGTGGGAGAGCTCTCTTTTACATGTGGCGAGGCTCTCTTGCTGGAAATCGTGAGATATGGTTCCTCTGGAGTTCAGCAAATGGTAAACACATGGGAAGCGGGTTGTCATGCAGGCGGGGAGCTCTTTTCAGCCACCCAAGAGCTCTTAAGAGGGGAGATAGAGGCTCTCATCTCCTATGCCATTTCTGGCGTTGATCAAACAAAGAATTTTTTTCTCTTTCTTCCCCACGCTGCCAAAGAGTGTGTGGCAGTACCTATCACTATTTTAAAAGGGGTAATCGCTCAATTGATTACCTATGCCATTTCCGGAAAGGAGCAAATAGGGAATTTTTTTCATGAGATTCCCCCTCTTCTTGCTACACTCTTGAGAGGGCCAAAAGAGGTTGCTTTAGGTGTCGCTACTTATCTATTAAGTTGTCTTCTTGCTTTGCAACATCAGGTGCGTCAGAGCATACCTGCCCTAGTGAAGAGTTCTCAAGAGCTGATTTCAGCTTTTCGGGAGGCCTCCTTTGGGCTTATTCAGACAGCAGTTGCCTACGGGAAGACTCTGCTTTCAGAAACGAGAAATTTTGGATATACAGCCCTTGAAGGGGCAGATGAGGGGACACTCCTGATTCGAGAACTCCTTAAGGGGGCAGCTCAGGGCAGCCTCTCCTATGCCCAATCCGGAGTTGCGCAAACCTCGCATGCCGCGCAGCAGTTGGCCCTCTCCTCTCAAGAGGTGTGGGAATTTGGTGTGGATAGGGCAACCAGTGTCCTCCTCCCGCTACTCTCCTATCTAGAATCTGGCAGCGAAGAGGCTCATCATTTTCTCTCAGCAACAGTTGCCGCAGCTCAAGAGGGGGTGCAAATTCCTCGAGAAATTATTGAGGGGGTCGCAAAAAATGTGTGGGGTATGGTTAAATCAGGAGCGCGAGAAACAGCTCATTTCGCACAGCAAGTGCAAGAGAGCGGAGAAGAGATCGCTATACCCTCCTATGAATTTGTATGTGGCGTCTGTCTCTCTCTTGGACACTATTTGGCCTCAGGAGTGCAACAGGCTCAAGCCGTTCCTGAATATTTGAAAGAGGATCTACCAGATGCTTTTAGAACGCTTATCGAAGAGCCCTTAGTCAGGCTATTTAGTCCCCTTATTCGTAGAGTGGCAGCACAAATCAGGATCGCCAATGAACGTAGACGAGCAAGAATGGCAGAGATTCAAGCCAGAGTGCGACAGCTTCAAGCGCAAGTCCGCACTCGTATCGAAGAGATTCGCGTCTCCGTTAACCGAAGGCTTAGACGAACAGCCTGATATTGCAGCTCTTTTTGCTGCGCGCCTCCTCTCCCCCTATCCTGAAGCCCCTAAAAGTTGTTTCTCTTTTTTAGCCTATCTTCTCAATGAGGCAAGAGAGGGGCATCTCTGCTCGCTTCCCTCTACCCCTCATCTCTTGGAGGGGGCACAAGCTCTTCCACAACCCCTCATCGATCAGTTTCTAATTTATGCACCCCCCTACTGGTACTTAAAGAGATGTTGGGCCTGGGAAGAACGCTTTTATAAACATTATCAACGCATTCAAGAAAATCCCCCCTCCCTACCTTGGAACCCCCATCTTGAAGGGCTTCCTCTCAATGAGGGGCAAAAGGAGGCGATTCACAAAGCGGCTTCTCTTCCTCTCACTCTCATCACAGGGGGGCCTGGGACAGGGAAAACCTATACAGCAGCTTGTCTTATTAAAAAATATTTAGAAGAGGTGGGAGGGGAGGTTGCTGTTGCGGCCCCTACAGGAAAGGCAGCAGCAGCCCTCAGGGAGGCGTTGCCTATTAAGACGGAAACTCTCCACGCCCTTTTGCATGTGGGACAAAGAAGGGGTATCAGAGAGCTTGGAGCAGACCTTGTCCTCGTTGATGAGGGGTCCATGGTGGATGCAGAACTCATGGGGCTTCTCTTTGCCTCCCTTAAACAGGGGGCCAGGCTCGTGATCTTGGGGGATCCTTTCCAGCTTCCCCCCGTAGGTTCTGGCCATCTTTTTTCTGATATTGGAAAAAATAAAAAAATAATTGCAGAATTGATTCAATGCATGCGTGCAGAAAGAGCAGAGATCCTGATCTTATCGGAGAGGGTGAAAAGGGGGGAGGCGATTGTTTATGAAAAGCTTCCCTCTCCTCAAGAGATTGCAGAAGAGATTGCTGGAGAGATTCCTTGGGAGCGAGAGTTAAGCGAACGGTATCTCTTCCAGAAGCGGTTTTTGACCCCCCTAAGGCAGGGGCCTTATGGGGTAGTTGCGCTCAATCAGTTGATTTATGAAAAACAGAGCAGACGGGCAAAGAGAGCGGCTCTTTCTGAGTATGCGATTCCGATTATGATTACTGGAAATTCCTCTAAGCACGGGCTATTTAATGGGGATGTTGGATATTTCGTGGGGGAGAGGGGTTATTTTTCACACAACAGGGAGATTGCTTTAGAGCGAATCCCCCCCTATGAGTATGCTTATGTTCTCTCAGTGCATAAGAGTCAGGGAAGTGAATATGAGAGCGTGAGGGTTCTTCTGCCTCAAGGTTCAGAAAATTTTGGTCGGGAACTTCTCTATACAGCAATCACACGGGCGAAAAAAGAGGTGAGAGTGGCAGCTGAGGAGGGGATGGTAGAAAAGCTCCTCTCCTCATGCAAAGAACGTCTTTCTAGATTCAGTGCATCTGAATGAAATCGCCAGCAAGCCAGATCACGCGGCCCACTAAGCCTGCGATAATGGCCCCATAGTGATTCGAGAACGCCATCCCTGTTTGCAGCGCATCCCCAAGGTTTTGCATCAACCCTCCGCACGCATCCTTAAAGCTGCGGCTGTCGGAGGAGGAGTCCATCAACTGCTTAACATTCAAATAGGCTTCACAACTAGTTGTCCCAAGGAAAAGACAGGAGATCGCAATCCCCATATTTTTAGCATGTTTTCCCAAAAATTCTACATGTCTATTTACATAGCTCAACACATTGAGAATGCGAGCTGCGAGAACAGAAAGATTCCCTGCAATTTCTATCCAAGGACGACAGACAACATGCTCTTTTTCTTCACTATCTTTCTTTTTTTTCATGAAAAGATTTCCAGTGAAAGTTCTCACTAAAGCAGGAACGATGCGTATCAGACTGACGATAGAAAGAGCCCCTGAGATCGCTTCAGCTGTTTTAGCAGCGGGCGCCTGGTTTCCTAAATGGGGGTGTCCAATTAAAGCTGTAATCCCATGTATAGCCCCGCCAAATTGATCAACTCTTTCACAGGCGCTATTAATAGCGCTCGCAAATTCGCCTGTCTTAACATAGGCACGACCATACGAGGAGGTTAAAAGAGAATCTAATCCCATAAATAATCCCTTAAAATTTTAAGCAGCAACTGTTTTCTGATAGGCGCGGGACTTTAGACGATCAGCCTTATTTTTCTTAAAGATGCCCCGCTTTGCCCCTTGATCCATCGCACTATAGAAAGCCTTCAACCGTTCCTGGATCTGCGTCTGATCCTTAGATTCAAGAGCCCCTTCAAAGGCGCGCACAACCGTACGCACAGTCGATTTGAATGAACGATTAATCAACCGTCTCTTCTCATTTTGAAGATCTCTTTTAATAGGAGTCGGCCGTTTTGTTTTTTGTTTTTTTTCTTTTGCTTCGTTAGCCATAATAAAACCTCAGTACAAATGGGATACCATTTTAGAAAAAAGAGGGTTTTATGTCACGAAAGTTTATCTGGTTGGGAGTCATAACTCTAATCATTGCCCTTTTTATCTGGTTTGCCACTCAAGCAGGAGTTGCTCTCTTTACCTATAGCCGTCTTCAAGTTCGGGTGCCGATAAAAATCGAGAAATGGGAAGTAAAAAATTTAGGATCAGATCGTTTTGTCGTATGGGGGAATTATTCGTATCTCTATGATAATAAGATGTATGAGGGAGGGGAACCCTTTTCTCCCCCCTTTTTGAATCCATGGACGGCAGAGAAGGAGGTAGAAAAGTATTCCCATCAGCACTGGGAGCTCTGGTTAGATCCTAAAAAGCCTGAAAGGCGCGCTTTGGAAAAGAGGATCCCCTATAAAAAAGTGATTTCATCTTCTATTTTAATCTTACTGGCTCTTTACTTCTATGGTTTGGCCATTTATGAAGGAAGGGATGGAACCGGAGGAGAGTCACAACCTAAGTGAGGAGATTTTTAAGACTCCCCCCATTTTTTTTGTTCGCTATCGTCTTTACTTTTTTCTCATTCTCTGTTTCTTTTTCCCTCTTTGTTTAGTGGCTTTTTATGCTCATGCGGTGGCTGGTATCTTTGTGGTGGCCACTCTTGCAGGCCTTTTAGGGATGGTCTCTGCCTGGTATATTCTTAAGGAGTGGCGCGAGAGGATGTTTCATGCTGCCAACGCTCTGATTCGTGCTAAACTAGTGCAGATTTCTCACACTTTTCCTGAACAGATTGCCGAAGTTACGCGTCTCCGCGCTGGTTTTGAAAAAGAGAGGGAGGATTATGAATATCAGATTGATCTTTTGCACACAGCGGTTGCCAAAAGTAAAGAGGAGGTGTGTCAGCTTCATAGGAGTATGGACAAGAAGTTAGAAGAGATGCGTCTGGCCTACCATGAATTTGAGGATATGAGGAGGGAGTATCAGAGAATAGCGCAGGAGTTAGTGGCAATCAAGGAGGAGAAAAAAGAGGCATTGAAGCAGCAAGAGGCGGTGGGGCGCGAGTACCATAAGACGATTACTGAGCAGCGGATGGTGATTGAGAAAAAGCAGCGTTACATTGGAAAGCTCGAAGGAAAAGTGAGAGATCTCATGTATGAAATCAGAAATTTGCTTCAACTGGATACCCCTTTACAGCAAGAGCCCCTTGACGACCGAAAGGGGTCCAATAGCTCTTATGATTTGACAGTCCAGTTGCAGAAGTACATTGAGAGAGCAGAAACCATGACGGGGGTGGATCACATCGGCTATTTGGAGGGGGGGTCTCCCCGATTTCTCTCTCCGGGAAGTTATGCTGTGGACCTGCGACGGCTTTTTGAAAGCTTCCGCGAGGAGGCTGCAGCCATTATTTTTCTTTATTCCTCTCAAGAGAATCGGTTTTTATTTGTGAATGATTGCGTTAAAACTACTCTTGGATGGGGTCCTGAGAAGTTTATGAAAGAATTTGCCCATTTAGTCTGCAAGGGATATCCCGAATGGAAATCTGGGCTTGCTCGTCTCTCGTCTTCTCGCAAGCAGTTTACCTCTCTTCATATCTTGAATCGCTCGGGGGAGGCGCGTCCCTTCCAGTGCTATATGGGGGTAATTGCTAAGGGTCCTTTCTCCGGTCATATCTTAGGCCTATTAACCTCAAATTCAGGCTATCCTTCTTAAGAAGGATAATCTGCATAATCATTAACTCCTTAAAAGAGCATCTAGCCACCTATCAAATCCCTTTAATAGCTGTTTCCACAAGGAGGTTGTCTTCGATGGCTTATAGTTGATATCGGTCAAATCCCCTTGAAAATAGAGCCCCTTTGGTCCCCCACAATAGGGATGGGGAAGATGAATCAGAAAAGGGGGGCTTTTATCTATCCGCTTTCCCCCCATCAGTTGAGAGTATTGATCATAAATCACCCCCCTTTGATTGATAAAATAATGGGGAAGAGAAAAGAGATAGTACTCGGCAGGCTTGACCCGTTTACCATTGAACCGTTTGTCATACAAAAGCCAAACTACTGTAAAACCCACCGATCGATAATCTCGATTACGTGCAGAGATTTCTTCCGAAGAAATAGGGGAACATTGGATCTCAAAAATAATTTTTTTGTCAAACCAGACAAAGTCTGCAATCCTACCTATTTCCTTAAAAGAGTGCTCCATTGCAACATTTTGTGACTCAAGCTGTTTGTATAAGAGCTGTTGGAAAAAAAGATGGCGAAAAGATTTTTTAGAAGAATGGCAGGGGGTACGAGGGTGCGGATGGTAAAAATGGAGTTTGCGCCATTTTCCACCTCGTAAGAGGAGGGGTTGGAGACAAGAGGGGCAGAGATATTGTTGGTGTCGATGAGCAGAGGGGGCTCCCACCAATTTTCTTCTCTCATTCAAAGCATAAAATTGCATAGCAAAGCTAATTCCATTTCGTTTATAGTAACCCAGGACTCTCAACCAGGAAATCTTGACATAAATTCATGAAGAAAAAAATAGAGAAATCAGATTTAAAATCGAGTGTGAAAGCTAAACCTCCTGAAAAAGAGGAGGGGGAATTTCAACAAAAACTTGAGGAAATCGTCGCGCAAGCCAAGGAGCAGGGCTATATCACTTATGAGGAGATCAACGAAATTCTGCCGATGAATTTTGATACAGCGGATCAGATCGACCAGGTTTTGATTTTTCTTTCGGGGATGGATGTTCAGGTGCTCAATCAGGCAGAAGTTGAGCGGCAGAAGGAGAGAAAAAAAGAGGTTAAGGAGATTGAGGGGATTGTCAAAAAAACGGAGGGCACCCCAGATGATCCTGTCCGGATGTATCTCAAAGAAATGGGTTCCGTGCCTCTTCTCACGAGAGAGGAGGAGGTGGAGATTTCTAAGAGGATTGAAAAGGCTCAGATTCAAATTGAAAGAATTATTCTCCGTTTTCGTTATGCGACCAAAGAGGCGATCTCTATTGCTCAATCTTTGATGGGGGGGAAGGATCGTTTTGATAAACTGATTTCTGAAAAAGAGGTTCTTGATAAGGCAGCTTACCAGAAAATGCTCCCTAAATTAACAGATCTTCTCAAAGGGGAGGATCATCATATTGAGACTCTTTTGATTCAGCTCCGCTCCCCTCTAAAGAAGGGGGAGGAGGCAAAGATTCATGAGGAGATTGAGAAGTGTCGGATCCGCACCCAAGCCTATTTACGCCGTTTTCATTGTAGACATAATATTATTGAGGATTTTGGCGAGGTCGTTTTTAAGGCTTATGACCGGTTTCTCTTTTTTGAGAAGGAGATTAATGAATTAAAGACGCGGGCTGAGAGAAATAAGTTTGCGGCTGCCAAGCTTGCTGCGGCCAGAAGAAAGCTTGAAAAGATAGAGATTGCGGGGGGGCGTAATCTTGAGGAGTTCAAGAAAGATGTGCGTATGCTGCAGCGGTGGATGGATAAGAGCCAGGAGGCAAAACGGGAGATGGTGGAATCGAACCTGCGTCTTGTGATCTCTATTGCCAAGAAATATACGAACCGGGGTCTCTCCTTCTTGGATCTGATTCAAGAGGGAAACATGGGATTGATGAAAGCTGTCGAAAAGTTTGAATATCGCCGTGGATATAAATTTTCTACTTATGCGACCTGGTGGATTCGCCAGGCGGTGACGCGAGCGATTGCAGATCAGGCGCGCACGATCCGTATTCCTGTGCATATGATCGAGACAATCAACAAGGTGTTACGGGGCGCAAAAAAATTGATGATGGAGACAGGGCGCGAACCCTCTCCGGAGGAGTTGGCGCAAGAATTGGGGTTGACACCCGAGAGGGTTCGTGAGATTTATAAGATTGCGCAGCACCCCATTTCGCTTCAGGCGGAGGTGGGAGAAGGGGGGGAGAGCCAGTTTGGCGATTTTCTCGAAGATACAGGAGTAGAATCTCCTGCTGAGGCAACAGGCTATTCGATTCTCAAAGATAAGATGAATGAGGTTTTAACGACGCTGACGGAGAGAGAGCGTATTGTGCTGATTCAACGTTTTGGTCTTCTTGACGGAAAGCCGAAAACTTTGGAAGAGGTGGGAGTGGCCTTTAATGTCACTCGTGAAAGGATTCGGCAGATTGAAGCAAAGGCGCTGCGGAAGATGCGTCACCCGATCCGCTCAAAGCAACTGCGGGCCTTTCTGGACCTTCTAGAGAGTGAGTAGAGAGACCTCCTTGCTCTAAAGCAGTTACGATCGCGGAGTCAATCATCTTATCAACATTTGAGGGATCTAATAAGAACGCGAACTCTTTTTCTAAAGCTACTAGCTGTTCGTGTAGAGAGGGCGGAGCAGGAGGGACAGCTCTCTCCTCTTCTACAGTAAGAGGATGATCTGGCCAGACACCTGTTATCATCTCAAAAAGATCGGAAAGATAAGCTGAGAGAGCCTTTTCAGAGGAAATGGCCACTTTTTCTCCTGCTGCGTCCCCTTTGAGAGCAAAATCCATTTCCATGGGACCCAAAATAGTGAGAATAGAATGCAGCGCTTGATGAACAGGATCGTCACGAAAGGATTCTGCGAGTCTGAGACCATTCAGGATCTGGACACGAGCAATTTTAGCGATATCTTTATCCACACGATTCAGTTCTGATGGGCGGGTCACTGGAGCTAAAAGCACACCGCTTGTTGCAGACATGAGCACCTTCACTCCTCTGCTAAAAGGGGGAGCCTCTTTATGAGAGCAAGTAGAATTAAAAATGAAGGGAAGCCTATCCATAAACAGCCTGTTTTCAGGAGTTCTTTTACCTCTTTTTTCATCTATAGCAAGAGAGAGTCCTGCTGCAAAGAATGCATCAATAAGTTTTTCTGCTATCTTAAATAATTTTTCAACCTCCTCTTCAGTTATAATGCGCTGCTCTCCAAGCTGATTTTTTACCAGTCTTTTTGCAAAGAAGAAGGCGAATGATGGGCCCGCTTTTTTCGCAAGCCATTGGAGCAATGCCATAGGGGTGGATAGAGCCTCTTCTATGGTCTTTGGGACGGGCTCTTCTCTTTCTTCTGCTTCTGTTATCGTAGGCATATCATTCGAAGCCTCTTTTTCTACTGAAGCTGGAGCTGTGTTGTGGCGAGGCTCTTTTGGCAGGAGAGAGCGATTCAAAGCTTTAAATAAAGGGGCTGCCTGGAGATGAGCTACAGCTGGTACTTCTTTGAGAGAGTGTAGGGGATTTTTCACTTTAGAAATAAAAGCAAAAGCACCCTTCAGCCATCCCTCCATATGAGGAGCTGTATCAGCATAGCGTTCTTTCCACATGTGTAGAGCAGATTCCAAACGGTGTAAAAGGGGTTGATCGCAAGAGGGGATTGCATGAAGAGAAAAGAGAAGCGTGACAGTCAACTGTTCATGCGGAACCCCCTCTTTAAAGAGGGTCTCTTTTAGTTTATTAATCTCTCCCAGATCTCTTTTAGGCTCTTTTTTTCCGATCCTATTTATGAGCTGTTCTAAATGATCAAAAAAAGCCTTTTTGTGAACTTGAGCATCAAATACCTTCGTGAAAAGAGTATCGATGAGCTCTACGACTACATCAATACACGCCTTACGTTCGTCATCCTGTATTTTTCTCCAAAAGGCCCGTTTTATCGTTAATTTTTCATGTGATCTATTAATTTCTTCCCCTTTTTTCTTAAGGGCAGAGAGAAAGTTTTTTACTCGCTTCGCGTTGGGATCAGTACCCCCTTTTTCTATTGCTTTAAGCTCTTGCTCTCTTAAAGGACTAGAAAAGAGGGAGGAGGGTTGTGACAAATCTGCAATACATTCTCGAGCTTGCGCTAAAAATGCTGCTTTTGAGCTAGCGGTTGGATCTTTCATCCATTGCATATGCAGAGCTTCTAGTTGTCCTATTTTGCTTGCAATTTTTTTTTGTATTTCAGCAAGAGAAGAGAAAAAAGTCTTTACTAGCTCTGTTCTTGGATCATTACCATCCCTCTCTATGGCTGCAAGTGTTTCCCGTAACAGTTCAGATGGTGGGTAATGCTGCATGCATGAGTTAGCTTGCTCTATAAACTCTCTTTTTTCTTTAGGATTTAAATCGCGTGTCCATTCCAGATGAAGAGTTTGTAGTTTTTTTAGCTCATGTGTAATTTTTATATCTTGTGGGCTCCTTGCAATTAAGAATAGGACAATCTCTCGGATCACCCTCCCAAAAGGATCTTCTTTACCCTCTTTGTCATGGACAGTAATGAGCGTAGCCAGCTCTTGTAGATTTTTTACACTTAAGCTGGAAAAGTCGGAAGAGCGCTCTATCTTAAGATAGAGTGCAAGGGCTCCCCAATATCCCAAGGCAGGATATATGTCATCATGAGGAGACCATGCTGGAAGACGTTTCTCAATATTAAAACCTAAAACGTTTAAAGGGATGCGACGGGGGCCCGTGAGAATCCAGCGCAAGGCAGTCTCAGGTTGACGGAGGATAGAAGAGACCAGCTCTTGAAGTAGAGAGAGCGCTTCACGGATCATTTCTTGCTCAGTTTTACTAGAGGAATGATGCGCGCTGTTGTATGCGTCGATAACAGTACATAAGATATCTGCTAAAACAGGGGGAAATAGTTCAAAAAACGCAGGGATTACGCGACGTAATGAGGTCAGCTCCTCCTCAAATGCCTCTGTGGCCTCCATGAGATGGCCAATTCCTTCTGCAACAGTCTGCTCATAAGTAGCAGGGATGCGTTCTTGTGCCTGAGGGGGAAGACTGTTTTGATAGATACGCAAGAAGCTAGTGAAAAGAGCTCCTACAGTAGGTAAAAGAGCGCGTAGGAGTGTGGGGAGCTGAGTTGCTTTTACAGGTTCCTCTGCATAAGAGGCTAACAGATGGCAAGCTCTGGCAACTTCTCGTTGCCTCTGAGCAGATTCTTCTTCACAGATCCCATGTGCCGCATCATGTTTTGCTACGTAGTCGCAGAGGAATTGAATCATAGGAAGGAGGGCGCTACGGGCAACAAGAGGTAGTCCAGAAAAGGTAAGCTCGGTAGAGGAGAGGGAAACGGCTGGTAAAGGGGATAATTCTTCAACAATCTTACGAGTCTGAAGAGGGCGGGGAGGGGGAGCTTTTAACGGAGCTGTGCTCTTAGAGGGCATAGATACGAAGACAGCTGTTACTGGATTTGCTACTAAAACCTCATCAGGAGGTGTGATAGTTATAGTGGGATAAGGTGGAAAAGCCCACTCTTCTATAACGGGCTCTTCTATAGTGGGCTCTTCTGTAGATACGCAAGCAGCTGTTTCCAGATTGGGTACTAAAACCTCGTCTGACTTAGTAAGAGCTATATGCGCTGAAACATCTTTGTTATCAGAAGGTGTGATAGCTGGCACTCCATCTATATAGCGCCTATCATCTCCCCCCATAGATACGCAAGCAGCTGTTTCCAGATTGGGTACTAAAACCTCGTCTGACTTAGTAAGAGCTATATGCGCTGAAACATCTTTGTTATCAGAAGGTGTGATAGCTGGCACTCCATCTATATAGCGCCTATCACCTCCCTCCATATAGTACCTATAAACTCCATCTCCCCCATCACTCGTATCTACCATCACTTCAGAAATAGGAGAATATTCTGGAGAAACAGGAGATGTTGTCACTTCCAATAAGACGGATGCTTCTTCGAGAGGGTTCTCCCTTCTTCTTAGACAGCAGGCATACGTCAAGCTCACACAGAAAACAAGAAGAGCTGTAGCCGGTATCCCTATCAATAGGCAATTAGGGAAACGCATCCCGCTACTACTCAAAAGAATGACAACCACAACTGCAGTAATGAGACAAACAGATCCAGATCCTAACGCAATTAAAGATAATCTTTGACTCGCCAGATCTGCATTTCTAGTTTGTAAATTATAAGAAGATTCCACGGGAGGACTTTAACATTTTTTTAATTAAAAATGCAATTTAATAACTATTCAGACTACCCTTCACAAGAAACGGGTACGGTAACGGCAACGGCAACGGTAACGAAAGAAGCCCCTTGAATCATTTTTTTTAAAAACCAGCTTAGATTTTCTCTTTCGTGAACGTTACCGTTGCCGTTACCGTACCCGATTTTTTTCTTAGGAACCTGAATTTTGGGTTTTTCTTCCTCAAATTCAGGTTATTAAGCGATTTCTTTAGGACAGGAGAGTGGAACCTCCTGTAGCTCCTTATCGACTACAGCCGTAACACAGAGATCAGACCAGACATTTAATGCTGTCTCAACCATATCTAAAATCGCATAAAAAGGGAGAATGAGCCCCATGGTAAGAAGAGGCACATCCATGCCAATCAAGAAAGCTGAGGTGAGAAAGAAGCATCCCATAGGGACGCCTGCATTGCCAACCGCGGCTAAAGTCGCAATCACTACCCATCCGATCATGTCCAGAGGGGAGAAGATGATCCCATGAAGGGTAGAGACAAAGAGAACCGTGGTTAAAATAAAAGCTGCACAGCCATTCATATTGATAACTGAGCAGAGAGGAAGGGTAAAATTGGCCACCCGATTTGAAATTCCCAAATTCTGCTCGGCTGACCGGATGGTGACTGGAAGTGCAGCATTAGAGGATTTGGTGAAAAAAGCGACAGTCAGAGCAGGAAGGGAGCCTTTAAAGCTTTTTAAGGGGGATATTTTCTTCCATTTTAAGAAAAGAGGGAGAGCAATGAGTCCCTGAATGAGATTTGCCCCAAAGACGCAGATGAGATACAGAAGAAGGGAGTGAAATTTGGAGTTATGGATTTTTAAATCCTGAAACAGGAGGTCCACAAATGCCCAAATGGCTAGAGGCATAAAAGAGATCACAAAACCTGTGACTTTAATGAGAGCCGCAAAGAGGCCTGAAAAGATCCTGTGAAGCAGCTCCTTTTGCTCAGAGGGCAACAGAAGAATGGCAATGCTGAATAGAAGAGCTGCAAAGACGATTCCCATCACATTTCCCTCAGCAAAAGCGGAGAAAATATTAGAGGGAATAATATCTAAGATAAAGGAAAAATAGGAGGGCTGTTCTGCGCTTACAGCGGTATTGGATGCGGCAACTTCCACCCATCCTGTCGCAGGTTTAAGTAGTACAAAAAGACCGAGCGCAATAGAGGCTGCGACAATAGTTGTCGCTAAAGTATAGGTTAAAACCTTGCGTCCCAATTTACGCATCTCTGAAAAATCGCGCATCCCCGTGATGGTCGAGGCCACAGCAAGGAAAATAATGGGAAGGCTCACCAGTTTCAGGAGACGGAGAAAAAGGTCGGAAAGAAGAGTTGCTGTCTGATGGATCGGTGCGCTATCTACCCATCCCGTGAAGAGACCCAAGCCAACAGCTAAAATAAGAAGTATATAGCCTAAAATTCTTTTATTCATTCTGCTAGTGTACGTGAAAAAGAAAAACAAGACAAGAGAATTTGGAGCGTAACGGAGTCGAACCGTTGGCCTCAACAATGCCATCGTTGCGCTCTACCAGCTGAGCTAACGCCCCTGAAAATCGATCAAAATTCTAACAGGGATTCTCTTTTTGAGCAATGTTTCAAGAGAAGAGGATCAAAAGGGATATTCTTACGGAGACTCCTTAAAGCCTCTTGCCTAAAAAAACGGCTCTCCCGATCCTCATCAGAAAGAGAGAGCGATTCTTGAATTTGATAGGCTTTTTTAAAATTCCCCTTGCGCGCTTCGCAAGCACTCAATACTTCCCAAGCTGTTATAGAATTTTTCAATTTTAGAGAGCAGTGGGCAAAATAGAGCCCCTGTTCGGAGGAAAAAGAGGCAACGCCCGCTCCATAGAGCCAGGCAAGAGAGAGATATCCTTGGGGGAACTGGGGAAAGAGGTGGATCATTTTGAGATAATGCGCCTCTGCCTCTCCCCATTTTTCCTGACATTCCAAGCTATATCCGTATAAAGTATATACCTCTGCTGTAGGCGGAGTTGTTTCAACCACCTGCTTAAAGTATTTTTCAGCAAAATGATATTTTTTTGTATGCAGCGCACATAGGGCAGCCTGTTTGAGTAGGCGTGTATCTTGAGAGTTCCAGGCGGGGACAGATTGATAGGTGAGAAGAGCTCTATGAAAAGATCCCCTATCTTGAAGGGTCGCTCCCAACCCCAAAGTGGCTTCGATATCAGAGGAATCTTTATCCAGAAGAGTTCGAAAAATTTTTTCCGCCTCCTCTCGTTTACCTAAATATCTTTGTGCATGGCCTATTTGAATCCATATGTGGTGCTTTTGATAACCCAATGCAAGAGCATTTTTATACAAGACAAGAGCCTCCTGCCAGAGATTTTTTTCTGCTAAAGCATCTGCTGCAAGAGAATAGATCTCCCCATTTTGTGTTATTTTTAGAAGAGGGTCTAAAATGGCGAGGGTTTCATGGGGATGGCCTGAATGGAGATGGGCGGAGGCATAAAAGATAAGATCGGTCTCTGTTCTTAAAATAGGGGCGCAGACATTAAAGGTCTCAAGGGCTTCTTGAAACCGTTTTAACCCCACGAGAATTTTCCCCTCTTCGAGGCGGAAAAGAAGCTCTTCAGGATATTTTTTAGAGGCTGCAGAGACCTCTTTAAGGGCCTCTTCCAGATGATTTGTTCCACGTAGAATTTGTATATGGAGGAGGAGGGTCTCTTTGCCCCCCTTCTCTTTTTTTAGGAGGGGAAGGAGCTCTTTTTTAGCCTCTTCCCACTCATGGAGGGAGAGGTGAGCGGAGCATTTTTTCAGTTGAGTTTGAATGGAGTGGGGGGAGAGGAGGAGTTGAGGAAGCCAGTGTTGGAGGGAGAGGTAGAGGACGAGGCCGAGGAGGAGGAGGGCGAAAATAATGAACATAGGAGATAGATAGCAGAAAGGAGAATATTATCGCCAGCTCGGATTATTCAGTTTCGCTCGTGCCGTTTCTTCTGGATTCCCAATATCCACGCTCATCAAATCGCCCCTCTAAGCGAGTTAGTCGATTGTCAATAGAACGTAATTTTCGTTGTACCTCTTGGTAGATGACCCACCCCATAAAAGCGCCACAAAAAACAAGTACAGCTAAAATATTTTGCCAATTCACAAAAATCCCTTCTCCTTTTTAAAGAGAGGTCCAATGTAATCCCTATTTGTTAGAAAGGCTAGAACTATTTTTATATATAAACCTTCCAAGTGACTGACCAAACAGGCAAAGCGTCTCATGATGTGTTTGAGAATTGACTACAAGATCCTCATCAAAAATAAGCTGTCCTGGCTCAAATAAAAGGATCATCGAAGAGCCTCCAAAGGAAAAATAGCCCTTCTCCTCCCCCTTTGCATAGCTCCTTCCCGGGGTAAATGTCTGGTGAATAGATCCCACATTCGTTGCCCCTATCTCAATCATGACAATCTGGCCAGCTTCCGTTTCATACTCAGTAAGAACCCGCTTGTTTTCTACAAGAAGTGCAAGATTTTTCCGGATGGCAATAGGGCTTACAGAGTGAAGAGGACCATTAATCAGTCGAGGCGTGCCAGGGATGCCACTACAGGGAAAATGAAAGCGGTGATAATCAGTGGGACAGAGACGCGCAATCACCATTCCCCCCTTTTCATACCGACGCGCAAGTTCCCTATTCTGCACAAGCGTGGTTAAAGAAAACTTCTTCCCTTTGACCACAAACCCATCGCAGCTATCCACATGCGGATAGACTAAATAACGCCCATCAGCCGGAATAATCGCCACCTCTTCCCCCTGAACTAAGGGACGCGCCTCTTTTTTTAACTTCCTAGTGAAAAAAGCATCGAAAGAGGGGTACTCCTCAATAGCAAGCGCAAATTCTGTAGGGTCAACAGCAAATTTTTTGATAAAAGGGGCAATTTTGCGCCTCGAAAAAGAGCGGCGCTGCCACCATCCAAAGAGGTAGGAAAAAAGGGCGAATCGGGTAATCAACAGACAGAGCCCCCTGCCAAAAAACGATCCATAAAGAAAATGGAGCATCTTTCCGTAATAAACCTGCTCCTCTCTAATTTCCTGAGTTCTTCTATCTCGATAGAAAATTTTCACCCTTTTGGCCTCTGAACATGGGAGAGAGCCTCCTCCCCCACCTGATTAAAAAAATAGACCTCACTCAAAAAATTAGAGGAAAAAAGATAGCTGAGAGATTCTGCCTCCAACTCTTTCGAAAGGATCATCGCCTGTTTGACAAGAGAGGTTGCAAGAGAGGCGCTCGTCGGATTGGAACAGAAAGCAAGACGCGCTTTTTTGAACTGAATCAACGCGTTCAAAAGATGTTCCTGACCACTCAAATTCTTTCTAGTGGTTTCAATGAGTTGTTTGACCGTCTCAATCTCATCTTGTTCTCTTATAGTGGGAGATGCAGCAAAACAGAGCAGAGGGAAAATAATAAAAATAGAAATAAAAAGGTTTCGCATTAATCTATTCAAACAATAAAATACTATGCGGATAATAGATTTTTCTTTTTTTAATGTCATGGATTTTATTCACCGCCCTTACCTTCCTGGAGATACGATTGTAGCTCTTGCAACGCCGCCAGGCGAAGGGGGAATTGCCATTATACGCATCTCAGGAAACGAGGCTCTGGCCATTGCTGCCCGAGTCTGTTCAGGGGCTGTTCAAGACTATATTTCTCATACTGCGCATTTTGGATACATCAAGGATTTAAAGGGGAAAAAAATTGATGAGGCTCTTGTTTTGGTGATGCGCAGCCCCCATTCGTATACAGGAGAGGATACAGTTGAATTGCAGTGTCATGGGGGTCATTTTTCCTCTCAAAAAGTATTAGAGGCGGTGATACAAGCAGGCGCTAGACCTGCATCTGCGGGGGAATTTACCTTTAAAGCCTTTATGAATGGAAAAATGGATCTTGCGCAAGCAGAGGCTGTGCAAAAGGTGATCATGGCCAAAAATAGTTATGCTTTTGAGGCGGCTGGAAGGCATTTGGAGGGGGCTCTTTCCAAAAAAATAGAGGCCTTTCAAAAGAGTCTGATTCGCATAGCTGCTCTCTTTGAAGCGTGGGTAGATTTCCCAGAGGAGGGGATAGAATTTGCCCCTTTTGAAGAGGTGGTGCATGAGATAGAGGGGCTTCTTCTCTCTATGAGCGAGCTCATCGACACCTTTTATGAGGGGAAAAAGGTTGAACAGGGGATCTCTTTATGCATAGCAGGTCCTCCGAATGCGGGAAAATCCTCTCTGATGAATGCCCTTTTAGGGGAGGAGCGCGCCATTGTAACTCCCATCGCTGGCACGACAAGGGATCTTCTCAAAGAGGATCTTTTTTTAAATGGGCTCCACATGCGCCTGATAGATACAGCAGGGATTCGAGAAACGGAGGAGTGCATTGAAAAAGAGGGAATTCGCAGATCAAAAGAGGCCCTGCAAAAAGCAGATTTAGCCCTTCTCGTATTGGATGGAGCTAGTAACACAGAGCTCTCCCCATTAGAACTAGAGGACCATTTCCCCTTAGATAAAACAATCGTCGTTTGGAATAAAAAAGACCTTCCAGGATATCGTAGAAAGCTACTGGACTTTCCTCACGTGGTCGAGATCTCTACTTTAGAAAAAGAGGGGCTGGACCAGTTGAAAAGAGCTATTGATCAGTTGATTTGGAGAAAAGGGGCTCCCCCTCAAGAGGAGATCATTTTGACCTCCTTAAGGCACAAAGAGGCCCTCTCCCAGGCGATTCAAAGGCTCTCCTCTGTGCTCACAGGATTGCATGAGGGGGTCTCTCCAGAATTTTTAAGCGCAGATGTCAAATCGGCCTTAATTGAATTAGGAAGAATACGGGGCTCTAATCTCTCAGAGGAGATTCTGAGCTCGATTTTTTCACAATTTTGTGTGGGGAAATGAAAAAGAGAGAGAAGATAGCTTTTATTTTGACCTGTTTAGATCACTATTTTCCCTCCCCAGAGATCCCCTTAAAACATCATGATCATTATACGTTGCTTATCGCAGTACTGCTTTCGGCCCGTTCGACAGATGCGATGGTCAATAGAATCACTCCGGCCCTCTTTGCAAGAGCCTCCACCCCTGAGGAGATGATGAGGGTTCCCGTGGAGGAGATTCGTGCCCTGATCAAGCCGTGCGGCCTCTCCCCTCAAAAATCAAGAGCGATTAAAGAGCTTTCCCGTCTACTTGTTGAGAAATATGGGGGCAGAGTCCCCCCTACTCTAGAGAAGCTGAAAGAGCTTCCTGGGGTGGGGCAGAAGACCGCCTCTGTCCTTCTCTGCCAGGCGTTCCACACCCCTGCTTTCCCTGTGGATACCCATATTTACCGCTGCGCAAGACGGTGGGGGCTCTCTCGAGGAAAAAGCCCCATTCAGGTTGAAAAAGATTTAAAAAAGAGCTTTCCTCAAAAAAAGTGGATATCTCTTCATTTACAAATTATTTATTTTGCACGCACCTTTTGCTCAGCGAGAGGACATCGCATCGAAAAGTGCCCTATCTGCTCCATTCTCCATCAATCTGGTTGACTTTTAAATAAAATTTTGATAAGATAATTACAACTTATTGGTAATATAGGATATAAAAATGACAACACAGCCTTCGGCACAGATCACAAAACCAGCTACTACCTCCTATCTTTTAGGGCGTATTGATCCAAAACTTCTCATCCTGAGTGGTATCGCTTTTTCTATTTTAACGGTCATTGCAGCCATTGCCTGTCTTGTATACTTTCCTTCTAGTGTGATCTGTCTTGCGGTTGCTCCTCCGCTGCTTTTTGTCGCTCTTTGTGTGATAGGTGTGGGGATTTATCTCTATAACAAGAAACCCAAAACACCCGCTGAAGCGTTCATGCATGAGGTAGATGAGGTAGCCAAAACACCCGCTGAAGCGTTCATGCATGAGGTAGCCAAAACACCCGCTCAACCCTTCCGTCACTATTTCCAAAACCGCTATCTACAAGATGAATCACTTGCCGACAGACAAGATATAATAAGACGCGATGTAGAAGCTGCAAGAGGCGCAAACAGAAAAATTTATTGCGAAGGGGGTCGTTGTATCTCCGTAAAGGAGTTTGCAGACCAGTATGCGCTCAATGAGGAAGAACGTGTTTACCTAACACAAATGACTACTGCAGATATGTCACACCATAGGATTGCACCTCAAATACAAGCCTTTACAGCAGGTAAAGATCCTGTAACTGAAATTCCTAATACTGAAACGACGATGTTGCTTCACTCCTTTGAAAAAGGGGGGAAACGGTACATAGAAACGTATGTCATTTATGGAAATCAGAAAACCGAAGTTACGGATCGCATCAATTTTTATAAAATTACAATAGATATCAAAAACAGACGAGCGATCACAACTGTTGGAGAGCCTCTTGATCTCAGAGGTTTTACGACGGCCGATTGTAAAGAGGATTTTGCACAGATGATGAGAGCTGGAGATAGACGACCTCTTGAGTTTTTCGAGAAACATTTTGGCAGGGATCGAGAGCGCGTTCTGAATATTTTAGAAATGGGTTCTATAGTAGCACCTCCAGCAGGTGATGACAGGCTTAATATAACAGAATTGGAAAAGCTGCAGCAAGCTTCAGCTACTCTTGACATGTTGAGAAAAAAAGTTTCCGAGACGGAGTTTACTCCTCAATATTTTGTGAGAGAGAATTTTCTCGGAGAAGATTCTGAGAAAGAGATGAGAAATCAATTTAACAGAGATTGTGAACGCGATTCCATCGTTTATGAAAGTAGAGGGGCACTCCATGCTTGTAAGGTGAGCCAGCTCCCTCAAGAAGTACAGGAGGGCTTAGATTTCCTAGATAATCCAGTTCATGTTAGGTATTATTTGACTCAAACTAGCATACTTGCGATCGCAGCAGACCTTGTGCACAAACATGAATACGTAGGATTCATAACTGCTTTGAAGTCCATGAAAATCTATCGAAATCAAACAGGAGCTCTGCAGCTAGATAGGTATGTCATGTATGCAAATCACGATATGCCATCATGCGATAAAGGAAAGCTATGGAAAATAACCATCGATCTAGCTACTAAGCGCGCCGTAGTTACAAAAGGGCCCACCCTCGCATTTGATTTTGGTGTGTTACCTAAAACTTTCGGATTTGCAATTCAAGATGATTCTTTGGCGAATCAACTCGCTATTTTGTCTCTTTTTGAGCAGGCTTTTGAAAAATCTGGAGATCGAGAGCACGTTACAAACCTACTGAGTGCAAATTAAAATAAATTTTTAATGTTGTCTTATGTGCGCCTTTAATCTATAATAGACGCACTTATGAACGAACATCTTCTGCTTCTTTCCATTATTCTTAATATTGTCCCCTAAGGGACATATCTTTTTTTTCATCTCTTTTTCACGTTCAATCAAAAAATAAATAGAATAATAGAAGGATTCATCTTATGGATACAAGCGAACAAAAAGCCTCTATCTGGTCGGTAGGGCTCTCCATCTTTGCCATGTTCTTTGGAGCTGGCAATATCGTCTTCCCCTTAGCTCTTGGCCAATTCACCCTGGATAAAAATTTTTATGGGATTCTCGGTCTTTTAATCACAGCTGTCCTAGTCCCTTTAGCAGGTCTTTTAGCCATGCTTCTTTATGGGGGTGATTATCAAGCTTTTTTTCGACGTATCGGTAAAATCCCCGGTTTCACCATCGTGGTGCTCATCTTAGCTCTTATCGGCCCTTTTGGCGGCATCCCACGCTGTATCACCGTCTCCTATTCCACTCTGGAGGCCTTTAAAATGACAGGCCCTGAAGGAATCGGCTTAACTCTTTTTAGCCTTCTGAGCTGTGTGGCTCTCTTCCTGTTCACCTACCGCCCTCGCCGTATTCTGACCTGGTTAGGCTATGTCTTAACCCCCATCCTTCTGCTCTCTCTTGGCGCAATTATTGTGAAAGGGCTCTGGTTAATGCCAGAGGCAGATCATACTCTTAGCGGAAAATGGCAGACCTTTTCTCACGGGGTTCTAGAGGGGTATAATACTATGGATCTTCTGGCCTCCTTCTTTTTCTCCTCCGTCGTTCTTCTCTGTCTTCAGCAGGGCAAATTGTCTGAGGCCAAAGGGAACAAAAAAATGATCTCTGTTGCTTTAGTGGGAAGCTTAATTGCAGCCCTTCTACTGGCTCTCGTGTATGTGAGCCTCTCCTATATTGCAGCAGGGTATAGCTCCGAGTTGACCTCCGTCCAGGGGCATCAGATGCTAGGAACGCTGGCGCATCACCTACTAGGGGCTAAAGCAGGCCTCCTCACGGGGCTAGCCGTCCTATTTGCCTGTATGACCACGGAGATTGCGCTGACAGCTGTTTTTGCTAGGTTTTTGCATGAAATTCTCTTTCCAGGAAAGCTCTCCTTTCCCCTATCTATAGGTTTGACACTGGTTGCCGCCTTTTTTATCTCAACTTTTCGATTTGAGGGGATCTCCTCCTTTATCGTTCCTATCTTGCAGGTCTGCTATCCTGCTCTGATTGTATTAACTCTTTTAAATATTTTATATAAATTGCTGAATTTTCAACCTGTTAAATTCCCTTTTTATGCCACTTTTGCACTCTCTATTGTCCTCTACGCACTTCTTAAATGAAGAATATCTAAGTATCCGTTTATGATGGGGAGATGGACAGTGCGTTTGAATGGTTGAAAAAATATGCAGAGCAGGGTGCAACTCAAAAGATTCAGGAGATAGAATTTTCTGACGCCACCTATCAAATTCAGGTCTATGATCCAGACTCAAAAAGGAGTTTTTGGACCTTTCTGCAATTTGATGAACAGGCAAAACTAAAAGATAGTTTTTGCGACTGCCCTTTGGGAAATAGGGGTTGTCCTCACTTAACGTGCGCCTATCTTAAGATCTTTGGCACAACTTCTGAGCCTCTTCATCTGCGTTTCCACAACTCTTTTTGGAATGCGCTCTTTACAATCGTCGCAGATCATGCAGGGTATGATGAAAAAGGGGTGCAATCTACTCCTGAAGGCTTTGTTCTCAAAGAGCTCTCTTTTATTCTCACTGCCAAAAAAACGGCTCTTGAAAAGCTCTCTCATCTCATTCACCATCGTCCTCAAGCCACTCCTGAAAACTCCATCAAGTTTTCCAACCTTTCACAGGAGGAGATCTCTCATTGGAGAGAGGGACGCGCCTCCCCCTCTTTACGCTATCTCCTCTCTTTTTGGTATGATCTTGCTCAGTGGCTCATGCTCCTACAGGAGGAGAAACAGAAGTTGCATCTCCTCTTTACAGAGGATCAAGAGGGGCTCCCTACGCAGATTCAGATCCAGATAGGACCTTTGAAGCTTCAGCTCTCCTTACCAAAAGAGGATTTAATCACTCTTATCCCCTCTCTTGCTACCATTAAGAGCCCTCTTGCCGTTTTCCCTGCCCCCGAAGAAAAGGTGGCTTTCATTCAATATGCTCCCGAAGAGAGAGCCTTTCATATCACACATCAGAAAATAGAGGTTGAAAAGGGTAAAACCTGCCCCTTAGGAGAGTGGATTTATCTATCCGGCAAGGGGTTTTACGGTCTTAAAGGACGCACCCTTTTAGGAGAGGAAACAATTCCGCAAGAAAAAATAGCAGAATTCTTAGATCTCTATTATGAAAAAATTCAGGAGTATGAGAGGGTTTATCCCCATCCTCTTCCCCTCCACTACTCTCTCTCTTTCGACAAGAGGTGGAATTGGCATTTCACAGCATATCTCTTTGAAAAAGGGGATTTGTTAGTTAAAAATTCTGCCTTCTTTGGCAAGTGGGCTTATCTCGAGGGAAAGGGTTTTTTTCACCTACAAGATTATCTTTTTGATCAGGTACAAAAGGTCCTCTCTCCAGATGAGGTTTCCTCATTTATTCATCAGCACCGCATTTGGCTCAACGGACAAGAGGGATTTCAAACGCATCTTGCGAGAATGGAATCCCCTGTCTCCTACAGAGTAAATATGCAAACAGGAGCCCTCTCTTTTCACTCCAAAGTGCATAAACCGGAGGAGGAGGTTGAAGTCAAAGATTTTGGAGATTGGATCTACTATTCTCAACAGGGTTTTTTCTCCAAAAGAAGCACAAGAGTGGGGCAGCAGGTGCGCCCTGGTCTTGAAATTCTTTCTCATGAAGTTTCTCTTTTTATCGAGAATAATCGAGAGGAGCTCGAAACCATCACCGATTTTTTTATCCCCCTTCCCCCTATCGAGGAGCGTGGCCTTGAGGTAGGAGTCACCCCCTCAGGATCGATCTATGTAAAGCCGGTGTACACGAGAGGTGCAGCGGAGGGGCAAGAGGAGCTCCTATTTTATGGCAATTACCTGTACGTAGAGGGCAAAGGATTTTGTGAGCTTTCTGGAGCGCTTGCTCTTCCTAAGGAGTATCAGACAGAAAAAATCATAGAGGAGGAGAGGGTTGCCCACTTTCTGGAAGAGGAGCTTCCCTCAATGCGCCGTTTTGTGAAAAAGCTTGCATCTCAGCTACAACCTTGTGTGGCAAATAGGCTAAAAGTCTCTCATTTGGAGAGAATCGCAGGGGGAAAACTGCGAGGGGATTTATACTTTGAAACAGAACTGGGAAAGATACCACTTACAGAACTTTTTGAGGCGTATCAGAAGAAGCGGAAGTATCTCTTGTCTGAAGGGGGGCTTGTCAATCTTCAAGAGGAGGCCTTTCAATGGATGCGCTCTTTCAAAGGGGCGATAGACCATAAAAATCAGACAGTAGAATTGACCCCTATAGAGTTTTATCGATGGGATGCGACCTATAAGATAGATTCTGCGGAGCAGAAGAAGAGACCTCACCTGCTCCATGAGCTACAGGATTTGATCACGCCAGATCCCCCCTCGTTGAAGGGGTTAAAAAGCGATTTGCGTCCCTACCAGCTGACAGGTGTGCAGTGGCTCTGGTTTTTATATAAGAACCATCTTTCGGGCCTTTTGGCAGATGATATGGGGTTGGGGAAAACGCATCAGGCAATGGCCCTTATGGCTGCGGCGAAAGAGGAGGGGGCAAAAAGATTTTTAATCGTCTGCCCTACCTCTGTGATTTATCATTGGCAGGACAAATTAAAGGCTTTTTTACCGCATATCAAAGTGCATACTTTTCATGGCCTTAAAAGGAGTTTGAGAAAAGCTGCCCCTTTAGGGGTGATTCTTACCTCCTATGGGATCTTGCGCATGGAGAGGGAAAAATTGGAAAAGATGCCCTTTGATTTAGCGATTTTTGATGAGATGCAAATTGCTAAAAATTCTCAAAGTCGTGTGCACGCAGCTCTTGCTGCGATCCAAGCTGGCATGAAATTAGGGTTAACAGGGACCCCTATTGAAAATAATTTACGCGAACTGAAAGCGCTTTTTGATATTCTCCTACCCCACTATATGCCCTCAGAGGCACGCTTTAAGGAGTTTTTTCTTCTGCCTATTGAGAGAGAGCAGAACAAAGAGAAGCAGGCCCTTTTAAGCCGTTTGATTCGCCCCTTTGTCTTGCGTCGCAAAAAATCAGAAGTTTTGCAGGAGTTGCCTGAAAAGACAGAGGATCGATTCTTTTGTGATCTCTCTCAAG
>Ga0207115_1009_pt1 | contig 36749 bp, 32 predicted proteins | sample Alteio_BWMinHeat_46_FD_153536 | JGI IMG/M metagenome (GOLD analysis project Ga0207115, IMG submission 153536) | Enriched cells from forest soil in Barre Woods Harvard Forest LTER site, Petersham, Massachusetts, United States -... | ecosystem: Environmental > Terrestrial > Soil > Temperate forest >...
AAACCATTTTATTTCGCACAAAAAAAAGTTTAATTATTTTTTTAAATCCTTTTTGTTGGACAATAGCTTTTTTTATTTGTTTTTTTAATTCAAGTCCCTATGTTCCAGGCATTGCAGCACTTTTTTTTTGGTTGAATCAATTCATTCAATATCATTTTTCTGATTTTGCAATTACCAATAAACGCATTTTAATGCGGGAGGGTTTTTTTTACCGCCATACAAATGATACTCGTTTAACAACTATTGCAAATGTTACTGTTAATCAAAGTTTATTAGGCCAATTTTTAAATTATGGTACTGTGTTTATAAATACGTTCGGTGGGGAAGCAGATCCTTTTACAGAAATTGATAATCCATTTCTCTTTCAAAAAACGTTGCAAAGTCAAATAGAACAAATGACGAATCATTCTAAAACGACATAGGAACGTGCACGAAACCACCATGATTAGGCATTAATCAGATTTTTTTTATAAGAAGATATCCGCTAATTTTTTTAGCAAAAAAGAAATGTAGGTGAGCAAAAAGCATGCCCACCATCTATTTTTTTAACCCACTTTTTTTACATATCTTTCTTGATTTTAGGATGATCCGATTTATTATCCGGAGTTTTGATTTTTGTCTGATCCAAATGACTTAAACAGCCTGTTATGGTTGTTTTGAAACTATTGTTACTCATTAAATTAATATCGTGTGTCATTGAAGAAATATAGTCTCTCAATTGGCTTCTTTCGATTGGATTATCCATATCTGTATCAAGAATTTTAACTTCTAATTGCTTCAGCATATTTTTTATCTTCTTAGTTGGCTGGGAAAATAGTTGATTAAACATTGAAAACTCTCTCAAGTTATGAGAAACGAGAATTAACAAAGGTATTTTTTGAAAGATATTGCTGATCTTACTGCAATTCTGACTATCTTCTAACATTATAAAATAGCCGTTGTCTGCATTAAACTCAATGTTTACTACGTTAATGCCTAAAAGCTCCAATGTTTTAAAAAGCTTAGCAGGCGTGATTTCATTATCCAGCGAAAGAAGCTTTTTTCCTTTTCCTAAGCGATCCACCTGCATATACAAGGTTTCAGCGATTTTTTGATCGAGAGAAAACAAATATTGCGGTGGTAACGGTGGATTGAAAATAGCTTGCATCCTTCCGTTTAATTCTTCTAATGATTGGAGAAATAGAATATATTCTTGATACTCTTTCAAAATACGTTGGTAATAAGATGGTTCACGAGCTATAGTATCATCCGGCTTCTCCGGATGCAGATTTCTTGCGACTTCTATAAAAGTCATCGTAGCTGGTAAATTATTAGAACCGAACCCTCTAAAACAAGGGATTGTAAAGAGTACTTTCAAAAAGTCGAAGGGCGATAGGATTTCTTTGATGGGGTGCAAATCTGTATAGGGGCTATTATTTTCAGCCTCCTTACTCCAGATAAACTTAGATTTACCTAATTTTAGGTCTGCAAGGGCCTTACTCGCCATCTTTAATAACCCATAATCCCAAATACCGCCTGTCAGTCTAGTATAGATAGCCCCTGCTTCATCAAACAACTTGTTAGCTGATGCAATCAGTTTGGCATCTATTTTTTTCTCATCCTTGATATCACGCAACTGATATAATTGGTGTTTCGAATCATCTACAAATAAAAGTTTATAATCCGCCAAGGGATAAACAGGTACAACATCAATCGGATCGTTTGGATCGCTACAATAACCTCCAATAAGGTTACAAGCATCCTTTGAGAATCCATAATGGCGTAAGTATCCAACAATATTATGATTCCTTACAAAATTACTTTTTTGTTCTCTTTCCCTAAATGAATATGAAAATATGGTTAGATCGGTATTTTTCATTTCAAAATCGTCTGGCTCCGTTAATAATTGCCGCACTTCTTTAATTCTTGCTAAAATTCGATCATCGGTCGGTTGCGGTAAGTACTTGCGCAACATACGGAGTGCATGATGCTTTTCTACCTGGGATCCAAAGATACGAAACGGCTTTTCATATTGAATAATCATATTGAGTATGGTTACAACAATCCTCGGCTTTCTAAGAAGATATTCAAAGAGATTCAATGAAAGAGCCTTATTTGACGAGAATGAATCAATTAATGTAAATTGTTGATCATGCGCTTCTGCAAATAAATGGACTAATTCCCCAGAATCTAACTCTGTTAGCCACTTAATAAATAGAGGCGACACTCTTTCGTTTCTACTATTGGGTTTTTCATCTTTATCGATTGAAAGAATCGCTTTAAATACTGTCTTCGGAGGTAATAAAATAAATAGATTCTCCATCGAACATCCTGATTTTAGCAAGCTATTTAACAATGCCAGTTTAGTAGAATCCTTCCACTCCAGAAAATCAGGACGTGTGGCTAAATGATTGATTAGCACCGCATGATCAACCGGCGGGCAGATATATTCGATCACTGAAATTAACTGATCAACCGGTTGATGACAAAGTTGATCAATCACTTCCGGATTTCTGTTATGGAAAAATTCTTTGAGTGATTTTTTTAAAAATTGATTATCTTTAGCACGACCAATCGCTTGCATGATAAACTGCTCATAAGCACCCACCTCAGTGATGACTTCTTGAGAATGCTTCAGTTTCTCAACAATGATTAACGTAAGATTGTCCAAATGAAAAGGTAGGCTAGTAGGATCTTTCATATCTAACAGACGAACGACTTCTGAAAATAACGCATTGCCTGACATCTTCATGATGAGTTTAATTGGCATAGGGCTGGGAGTGAGCCCCCCTTTATAACAATCACCAAACCAATCCGGTTTTTTAAGAATATGTTTCATGGCTTGATCGTACATTTTTTGCTCAGATGCGCTGAGCTTTTGCTCGACATAAAACTCTTCTAAAAATGGGAGTAGGGCTTTCACTTCATCACGTTGCAAATCAGCCATTCGTTTTTCTAGAATATATAACAGATCTGATCTATTAAATAGCTGTCGCAGTTCCGTTAAAATAGCCGTCATACTCGTCATGATACGAAGTGATGGATGAACCATCCAGTCACGAATGGTATCTAATGAAATTTGATTACCTCCCTGAATCAATATGGCTTTAAGATCAGCCGCTGTTGCATGTTCAGCATCGAATAGCTGCTTCACACCTTGCTCAGCTAAATCTGTTATCTGTTTTGGATCCATTTTAGCTTCTTGATGAAATACTCTAAGCATCGCGCATAAATGATCGGCACTCAGTAAGTTGGTATTTTTTAATAATTTCGAAGATATTAATAAAGAGAAAATTTCCGCATTGGATAAATTTTCACGGATCAGCTGACGAACGAGAAGAGTAAATTCATCACCTAATACATCCCGATGCGATAACCAAGTAAATGGATTGATTTCCAAATAAAGGTCAAACTTCTTGCTGGGATCTGGGCTTTCTAGAGTTTTATGTAAAGCAGGTTCCATTGCCACAAAAAAATCATACGATTTTTTACACCGGGAGGCTTTTAATATTTCTCGCAAACGAAACGGTGAGACCTCTGCTAGCTGTGACATGAGTTTAGCATCATCTGACTCTTGCGATGCATTGGCTAAAGGGACAAATAATTGTTGAACCACGTCATCAAATACATATTGTTGAACCACTGGATCAAATACATTTTGCTTTGGTGAATCCCCGCCAAGTTTTTTATCTATTGTTGCCGCACGAAACACATTGACAAGATTAAACATATTCAGCGAATGAGTTACCTCTGATTGAGCGGGCTTTGAAAAAGCCTTAGCGATTTGTTTTTTTTGCTAATATCAGCAATAACTCTTCAGCGGACATGATAGTCTGCAGATTAGACAATAAAACAGCCGCTTTTTCAGGGGTATCTAAGTGAAGAAAAATATTTTCTTCACTTAGATATTGCAATATTACTTTTGGCCCTGTTATTTTCTTTAGCGCGGTGATCAGAGCTTGTATATGCTCAGGCGTTTTTATCCTGCTTAGCAATTTTCCGTATTTAAATAAAGCTAACACATCTTCTGGTTTATTTTCTTGAATGATCTGATCTAATGACTCTATTAAATGGTCTGTTTTCGTCGATTGTTTATAGAGATTTAATACTCTCTTCACCGGTTCACTATAGTTCGGAGTGACAGCATTTTTTACCTCATCTACCGCTATTACTTGATCTAATGTTATTTTTCCTTCTTTTAATAAGTGCTCTCTTAATAACCCCTTCATCGAAGGAAGGTGGGCGAGTAACATCGGCGTGGTTATTTTCGCAGAGAACTGCAAATACAACTGCACTTGAGCTTCTTCATTCAATCCTGAAAAATATGTTTCGAAAGAAACGAGATCACTTTGTTCTTCATTTGTCACTCGCTGTTCGACGAAAGTAGCCGACTCTGAAAAATACACCATTTCCGCATGATGATGCTTCGTCTGTGTAGTGATTTCAGCCATAATCCGATCTTTATTTTGATCTTGGACTTTGGATGCCTTCGCATCAAATTCAATTAAATTTTTACCTAAAATGGCATCTAGTGATTCTGGATCGCCAATCTGCAAAACGGTTTTTTTGGTTTTATCAACGTAATATATCTTTCTAATGCTAAAATTATCAATATGTTGAAGTTGTTTTAATGCTTCAGGTATCTCCACTTCGACAGCGAACGACCCTTCTTTCACTGGCGTGGTTGAAACACTCATTTTGGCATCATTTGTTAATAAAAGTATTTTATTAAGCTGTTCTTCAGAAAGAGTAACGGGCGCACAGGCAGGATCTTTTCGACCAGCCGCGGTAGTAAGACGATATGCTTTATATTTGATGATTTTTTTGCTTTCTTTGTTTATTTCGTTTATTTCTTCTTTTTCACTTCTAACAATAGCATAAGTCGTCGCTCGAAGAAGCTGAGCTTCTGTCGGTTTACTTCTAAACCAGAAATTATTGAAAGCTTTGTCACATTTAATGACGATTAAATTAGGTTCAATTGGCGGTTTTTCGATAACATAAGAATATCGGGTCTGACTCTTCTCTTCTAAGTGCGCAACGAAGCTATCTGCATTATCCTTATAAATTATTGGTGTTGAAATCACATCACAAGCTTCATCATTCACCGTTATCATTTGCGCGCTAGCGAGTGCGCGGCCTTTGGTTAAGCGTCTGTAAATAGACGTACGCAAAAGATCGCGCATTTGATTGTCAGTCAATTTGTCTTCTGTATTGATCTTTAATTTATGCTTAGGAAGATAGGCCGGTAGCTTTTCACTTTTTTCGTCTTCACTTTTACGATCGATAGCAAAATAAACGCTCTCTTTTTCATTGATAAAACATAACTGATTTAATTTCTTAAAGAATTTTTGACAAGTACCATGATCCACCACCACATCAAGAAGTCCTTTGTAATGATTGACCAGCGCATCGATTGTCGCATCAATGAATTTCAATTGGCTAAAATAAAAATCACCTTGCTTGATAATTGACACAACAGTCGAACTGAGATCACTGTTGTTGATAAAAGGCGTTGAAAAATCAATTTGATTAAGCGCTTCGAGGTCAGCAGGGGTCAGCTTGAGATCATGCACTTTAACTTTATAGTCTTTACTCCTACCTTGAACCACAAACGATCCATCGTTTTTCTTAATCAGGATCGGACAATATTTTCTTTCGTTAGTAATGACTTGGATGTCTTGGGTTTTGGCCTCGTGAAGAATAACATCAAAACCTGAACTGAAATATTCAGTAAACGTTTTTCTATCTTGATCATTAATGCCAACGAAAGCCACATCGTCTCGACCGTACCTATCACGATTCTTTGTTAAATGGAATAGTTTTCTGATAGGATTCATTAACTGACTAACAGCATGGGTTTGATTAATTTCGCGAATATTTTTCTCCGTGAGAATAAAGTGAGAGAGATAATCATTCGCGCGTTTTTTTGCAATATTCGTTCGGATTTGATAGAGAATCTTTTGTAAACCTTCCACGAAGGGAGAGTAGATTTCTTCCAAGTCATTAACCATTCCGGGCCCGCAAGCCCCTATTTTTTGATTTAATGTAGCGATACTGTGCTCAACTAAGCCTGGCATCGCATCCGGTTGACTAATCGCAAACACAAAACCTTCTAATGTTTTCTTCCCAAACTCCAGTAAATTGATTTGTAGATCTACCTCCTGTAAATGGAACATCCGGGCTGGCGAAAAATATTCATCGATAAACGTAGTCCACCTTGAGTCTTCTTGTAAAAATTGAGCCAAAATATTTTCAAAATAATTACCGATGAGTAGATCACTATTCGTCAACGGTTTTTTCAAATAATTTTGATAAATAACGAGGCGCTCTGCTTCTGATAAATTTTGATTATCTACACTGGTTCTCTCTACAATAGCTTGTGCGGGGTAGACTAGTTGTTTTTCATCATCGGTTAATGCAGCTTGACCTTTTATGCTCTGTACTTTTGCAAGTATCCCTTTGCCTTTCGATGTTATTGATTCTATTATTCTTATTCTAAAGACTAATGATAAGATTTGTTTTGAAAATTGTGTATCAGTCTTTTGATCTCTGCCTTTAAGGTCATTGTAATAGAGCGGCTTTTTTTCATTGTATAAAACAGTAAGAAATTCTTCTTGCTCGATTTCTTCAGGTGATTTTTTTGACTCATTATCTTTTGAATCTTGTTCTTGTTCTGAGGCTAAGATAAGAGCTTCTTTATTAAAATATTCCCAGTATTTTTTACTCATGGGATTGGTATTTTTGTTATCTTTACTATTTTTTTTATCAAATGAATGCATCTGCCGTTACCTCGTTTTATAAAAATTATCAATTAGAATGGCAGGTATTATATCATTTGTAAACAATATTGGTATATTATGATCAATAACTTATTCAAGAGTAATTTGTAGCTTTGGTAAAATTGGCATTAGCCTTACGATCAATTGCTCGTTGTTTAAAATATTCTTTAAAAAGCAGATGAAATGGTTTAGGTGAGTATCATTAGCTTTTGTTCGTCATACTGCCTCAATAATTCTTCTAGTTTTTTTGCCATTTCGTTAACTTTCACTCTCTGAGCTGATATATTTTTTCCGAATAACTTTACTGCAGCTTGTGTAGCAACACTGAATTCAACATCTTGCAATCGACGCAAATGCGTTAAATAAACTAACTCAATAAAATTTTTTGTTTTTTTACCTGAAATAATAGGAATACCTTTTTCATCAAAAGACGATCCTTTCATGAGCGCTTCAGCTTGTGTGATATGTTCTTTAATAGCAAAAGGACTGAGAGCAGTCAGCGCTTTAATACCATGATTTGCAATATCTAACAATGTATCACGCAATTTTGTATATTCATTCTGATCCAGAATGGAATCTATTTTTGATTCTTGATCAAATGCCTTTATTTCTTTTATTAATTGGTTCCAATATTCCTTTTCATTCATTGTTAAAATTCCATTTTTAAGTTAATTATTATAAGCAAGACTTTACACAAGCAGAGTAGGATCAATTTCATTTCGCCAAGCAGTAATCCCGCCTTTTAAATTTTTCACATTGCTAAATCCTTGACTCAGCAAAAAAGCCACACCTCGTGAGCTGCGCCCACCCCCTTTACAATGAACTATGATTAATTGCTCAGGATTTAGTTCATCTATTCGATCTGGCAGTTGCCCCAAAGGGATTAATTTTCCACCTAAATTTGCAATATCATATTCACTGGGTTCCCGTACATCCAATAACTGAAAATCAGCATGTTCTTTCTTCAGGGCGGCTAATTCGGTCACGGTTATTTCTGGTATATTTTTTTGATCCATATCTCATCCTCATGATATTTTAGTGAAAGTATTCAATAATTCGTTAAGGCATGCTAAAAAAGATCAATAGCACGCAGTGAGTCTCGAAGAATAAGAGTCGCTGGATGGGAGAAACTCAAAATTCAATCAACCCACTTTTTACCCACGATATTAAGGCTTCGGCCGTCGTTCCGACCATTTGCTCAGTCGTTGTCACATACAATCCTGTGAATCCTATTGTTTGTGATTACATCATGATAGCATTGGCTGGAACGACGGTCGAAGCCGATATTAAAAATAAAAATTAACGATTACAGCACCCACTATACCGAGCACCATAAAAATACTCATTAATAATAATAACGGCAATCCGAGAGTATGGTATGGCTTTAAATCTTCTATTTTTTTCATGGTCTTACCTTTATTTAATATCATTGTCTGCCGAGGGCTGTGAAATCGTTGTTTTTTGGTAATTTTCTAATATCTTAGTCAGGGTATTTAATTGAGCTTGTATTTTTTTAGTGGCATTGTTTTGGGCTATTTGTGCATCCGCCAATTCTTTTAATGAGGCATATATTTCGGCAAATACTTGATTTAAATCTTCGTCCTTAGAAGCATCTAGCGAAGAAGAATTTTTTTTAAAATTAACGGATTCTATACTCGATTTAAATTTATCAACCATTTCATTGAATTTAACTGATTTCGCAGAATCAATTAGACCTGAACCCATTTTTTTTAAATCGTCTAAACTGGGTATTTTAACCATAGCTCACCTCTTTATACATCAAACGCACCATAAAAACGTCATTCATGGCTTGATGCTAAGTTTAGCATATTTTAACAAAACAAGCAGTTGCTCGGTAACAACATTTTCTAAATAACCTTAACATTGCTCCGGCTACGACATTCCTAAATACTTTTAATATTGCTCCGGTTACAACATTTTTAAATATTTTTAACATCGCTTCGGTTACGACATTTCTAAATATTTTTAACATCGCTTTGGTTACGACATTTCTAAATATTTTTAACATCGCTTTGGTTACGACATTTCTAAATATTTTTAACATTGCTCCGGTCACAATATTCCTAAATACTTTTAACATTACTCCGGTCACGGCATTTAAGAAAAATAATCTTGCTTCATCGCTTTTTTAGCTAAAATAAGCGTTTTAGATGCCTCCACGTTGGCTTTTTCCGTCCCTTTTTTCAATATATCAAGCACTTGTCCAGGATCTTTTTCATATATTTTCCGACGTTCCCGTATAGGCCCAATGAGGTTTACCAATATATCAATCAAGCGTTTTTTACATTCAACATCTCCAATTTTTCCTGAACGATAGCGTTCTTCCGCATCAATTACCCATGTTTGATCAGGATTAAATATTTCATGGAAAATCCATAAAGGATTATTTTCTACCGTTCCAGGATCACTGGCTTTTAAGCGTTTAGGATCTGTGTACATCGACATGACTTTACGTGAAATAGTATCCGGATCATCGCTTAAAAAAATCGCATTGTTAAGTGATTTTGACATTTTCAATAAATTGCCATTGCCATCTGGGCCGTGAATTCCGATCAGGCGTTTTGTTCGGCCTAATTTTATATCAACAATGGGGAATAGTCCGCCCGCTGCAAGATAATCTTTATCTTCTGTATGCGGATTAACGCCGCAATATAATTGATTAAATTTACGTGCCACCTCGCGCGTCATTTCAATATGAGGAATTTGATCCTCACCTACCGGAATAATTTCAGGTCGAAACGCAAGAATATCAGCTACTTGACTAACAGGATATAATAAAAAACCCATGGAATAATTATCTCCTAATCCTTTGTCGCGAATTTCATCCTTGATGGTGGGATTACGCATAACACGAGGATAAGGTACTATCATACTAAAAAAAGCTGTCAAATCAGCAATTGCTGACACTTCTGATTGAATAAATAACGTACTGCGAGCAGGATCAATTCCTGCAGCCAAATAATCTGCCGCAATATCCAGGACACTTTGGCGTATTTCTTCGGGTTTATCCGCTCGTGTTGTGAACGCTTGTACATTTGCAATAATAAAATAGCAATCATAATCATCTTGCAAAGCAATACGATTCTCCACAGTTCCAACCCAATGACCTAAATGCAAACGCCCCGTTGGCGTATCTCCCGTTAATAACCGTGGCTTTGTTTTCATAGTGTGTGATCCAATTATTTATCGTTAAGATTATGACTTGATCTAGGAACGTGCACGTAACTTGGACATTTTGCACTTTATATGTTAACCAATTCCACCGGCAAGGATAAAATTGTACGAATTATCTCATGCATGTTTCCTAATGTTAGTCTTCCGAATAACTTCCTGTAATAGGTTGTTTTTACAGGAAGTTATTTTTCGGTACTTGGCGCAGTAGCGTCTAGGCCACTCTCAAACATTTATTTTTTTATACGTTTTACCAAATGATATGCGACTTGTCCCGCTATTTTATTTTTTATTATTTTCCAGTTTATAGGTAAATCACTTTCTGTAAGCCCCTCTTTTGCTTCTAAATAAATGTAAGCATTCTCTGCGAGAAATGCATTTTCTTCTAGATAAAAACAACAAGGTAATAATATATTTTGTCGATAAGGCGGATCGAGAAAAACAATGTCAAAAGGCCGGGCCGTTGTTTTTAATCCGCCTGGGATTTTTGCACAATAAATATCTGCGCAACTTGTTTTAAGCATAATGGCTTCTTGTTGCAGCAGATCAATAACAGCAGTGGAATGATCCACCATAACAACATGAGCAGCACCACGCGACAATGCTTCAAACCCTAAAACACCACTACCTGTAAAAAGATCTAAACAGCTTGCTCCCTGAATGACTGGAGCCAACCAATTAAACAGCGTTTCTCGTACGCGGTCTGGCGTAGGGCGCAAATCAGCTATATCAGGCACTTTTAATTTGCGGCCTCGCCATTCACCCCCAATAATACGAACTTGACCTTGCTTCATCACCATTCCCAAAATATGAACCTGATCTCGACTTTACCATCATTCCTGAAATGCAAATTTGACCTTGATTTCACTACCATTCCCAAAATATAAATTTGATCTTGGCTTCATCATTATTCCTGAAATACAAACTTGACCTTGGCTTCTCCATTCCAGAAATGCACACTTGACCTTGATTTCACAATTTCCCGAACTTAGGCAGACTATGTTACCATTGGCGCAACTTAAATTCGAATCTGGAATATGCAATGTTAGATTTTTTAAAGCGCAAAAAAAATACTGAAATATCTCCTTCCCCCGATACACCTGTGGAAAAACCCTCTCTATTTTCCCGCTTAAAAGCAGGACTTCGTAAAACACGTGCTAATTTTGCAAATGGCTTAGCTAATTTAATGTTAGGAAAAAAAGTACTTGATGCAGACGTACTAAATTTAATAGAAACACAACTCTTAACAGGAGATATAGGTGTCGCCACAACTGAACAATTAATTCAACACTTAACACAAAAACTGGCACGCAAAGAATTAAATGATACGGAAACTGCTATCCGCGAACTGAAAGAACAGATGAAATGTATTTTAAGCCCTTGCGCCATTCCACTTACTATACCGCAACAAGAATCTCCTTTCGTTATACTGGTTGTAGGCATTAATGGCTCAGGCAAGACAACAACCATTGGCAAAATAGCCTATCAATTAAAATCAGACGGAAAAACACTTTTATTGGCTGCCGGTGATACTTTCCGTGCGGCAGCTATTGAACAACTTCACATTTGGGGTGAGCGTAATCAAATTCCGGTAGTAGCTCAACAACCCGGCGCCGATACAGCAGCCGTCATTTATGATGCAATGGAATCTGCAAAAGCACGTAAAATCAATGTATTAATTGCTGATACGGCGGGACGGCTGCATACTCAAACTAATTTAATGGAAGAATTAAAAAAAGTTAAACGTGTATTACGCAAATTAGATGCCAGCGCTCCCCATGAAATCTTATTAATTCTGGATGCCAGCATTGGACAAAATGCATTAAATCAAGCCATGCAATTTCATGAAGCAATTGGTGTAACTGGTATTGCATTAACGAAATTAGACGGTACAGCAAAAGGCGGTATTATTTTTGCTATTGCTAATCAATTAAAAATTCCCATTCGATACATAGGGGTAGGTGAAGGAATAGAAGATTTAAGAGCCTTCAATGCTGATGATTTTGTTGATGCTTTGTTTGAAACTGAATAATCGGGCTTAGTTTCTTTAAAAGCCCGATATTTAACATCTAAAACGATCGAATACAGCGGACAGATAACTCTGCTTTTTTGTTAAGGCCTTGTATGAATCCAGCTCCAACAGTCATTGCATACGATGGGTTACTCTGTGATTCTGTTGAGCTCCAATAAGCAGGATTACGAGATAAATTAGTTCCTTCATGCAATTTTGCTGTTTGATAGATTGTCATTTGATTTAAAAATATAGTCATGAGTTCTTGCAACGAAGGAAGGTACCAATCATGAAAATTACCACTGTTATTACTTACACAAGCCATGGCCGCAGGAGCATTGGCTGCAAGACTAGTCTGTATTTTTGATGTATTATTTTTTCCCGCATAAGCGCCATCCTCAATGGCACCAATTGCACTAGGATTAGAACTTATATCCCAAGCAAATAATCCGCTTTGATCTTTTACATCAACTATATGGGATATTCATAGCTTTTTTAACCTTCCTCAAAAACCTTCTCAAAAAATTAGCACTCTCGTCAAAAGAGTGCTAAAATGCTCTGACCATCACAAAGCCTACTTTTGTAATAATCTAAAAATTTAGGGTTAAAAAATGACTACTTTTCATACATTAGATGTACGACAATCCATTAATAGCCTCGATGCATACATTAGCTATGTCAACCAAATCCCAATGCTCAGCCAAAACGAAGAGCAAGAACTTGCCTTACGTTTACAAAAAAGCAATGATCTCGCTGCCGCAAGACAATTAGTATTAACTCATGCACGTTTTGTCGTACGAATCGCCAAAGGTTATATGGGTTATGGATTACAACTTGGTGATTTAATACAAGAAGGCAATATTGGTCTTATGAAGGCTGTCAAACGTTTTAATCCTGAAGTAGGTGTGCGCTTAGTCACATTTGCCGTTCATTGGATTAAAGCAGAGATGCACGAATTTATACTTCGCAACTGGCGAATTGTAAAAATTGCGACAACCAAAGCACAACGCAAGCTATTTTTTAACTTACGCACCATGAAAAAACGGTTAGGCTGGTTTACCAATGAAGAAATCAGCGCTGTTGCAAAAGATTTAGGAGTAGAACCAGAAACTGTTCGAGAAATGGAGATGCGATTAAGCGCCTCTGATGCATCATTTGACGCTCACAGTGACGACGATGAAAATGAAACCTATGCTCCAGCGGGCTATTTAGAAGACTTGCGCTACAACCCAGCAAAAGAACTGGAAACAACAGATTCATTAGAACAATCTGAAACAGCCTTACACAAAGCACTTCTTCAACTTGACGATCGCAGCCAATCCATTCTTACTGCACGTTGGTTAAATGATGAAAAAGCAACCTTACAAGATTTGGCAGAAAAATATCATGTGTCTGCTGAGCGGATTCGTCAATTAGAAAAAAATGCAATGAAAAAACTAAAAATAGCTATGCAAACAGGTGACTTAGAGTCTGTTTAAACAGGCTCTTAGGATTAGGCTGCACTCCCTCCTTTTAATTGAGAAGCCTCATTAACTAAAGCAAGTCGAACGGCTTCTAATTTAGGCATTTTTGCTGCTCGTAACACTTCATAGATTTCTGCTAATTTAGTTAATTGATCTGATTTTTTACTTTTAGCAGCAGGGGTATTTTCTGGCATATTACGCAATTCATTCAAAACCTTAGCGATTTCATCCCAATTAAATGAATAATCAATTTCCCGTGGCGTTTCGCGAATTTTAGATTCTACTGTTCCATCCGCTATTTTAGATGCGTTATCCAATATAGCCGCCTTAAATCGCTGAGCCGATTCTAACAATACCTCTAGTTTCTCGGCGGAAGAACTATGCATTAAATCATCGACATTCGGATAAAAAATCAAACTCATGATAAATCCTCATTCATTATTTTTAAAAATAACTTATTTATTATCATTATAACCGAAAATTCTCACTTTAAACGTCCAATTTTTAAACTAACTGGCCTTCGATGTGCAACTGCTTCACTTAGATGGGTATTTAATATCATTTCGCTTTCATCGAGATCTGCAATCGTTCGCGCTACTCTTAAAAGGCGATAATAAGCACGAGCTGAAAGATTCAAAGCATGTACTGCATCGGCCATCATTTCTTTTAACTCCTTGTTTAAAAAGCAAAATTCTTGAATATGAGAAACTGACAAATCTTGGTTACACCCAGCCTGTCTGCACCATTGCCGTTTCCTGGCAGCAATAACCCTTATTTTTACAACCTTACTCTCTTCGACGCAACTCTCAGATGTTAAAAGCATTTCAAGAGGCAGACTAGGCACAACAATTTGCATATCAAATCGATCCATTAGAGGCCCCGATAATTTAGCCCAGTAACGGTCAACTTGCTCCATCGTGCACCGGCAATCTCCTTGAGAACTGCCGATATACCCACATGGACAAGGATTCATTGCCGCAATTAATTGAAATTTTGCCGGAAATACGATTTGTCCTGCTGCGCGTGAAATAGTAATGTATCCAGATTCTAAGGGTTCACGCAAGGCTTCTAACACTTGTCTATTAAATTCAGGTAATTCATCTAAAAATAATACACCATGATGAGCCAGTGAAATTTCCCCAGGATGTGGATGACGCCCTCCTCCTATCAATGCAGCGACAGAGCTACTATGATGTGGCGCTCTAAATGGTAATACCCCCCATTGACTCGCATCAAATCCACCGTGAGAAATAGAAGCAACAGCGGCCATTTCACAGGCTTGCTCTTCAATAATATCAGGAAGAATAGAAGGTAAGCAGTTTGCTAATAATGTTTTGCCTGTTCCAGGTGGGCCGGCTAAAAGTAGATTATGCCGTCCTGCTGCCGCAATTTCCAAAACTCTTTTGGCATGTAATTGCCCGCGAACATGCGATAAATCGGATTGATAATCATTTGCGGAAGGTATTAATGGCGCAGGGTTACAATGGATTAAACCTTTTTTTTCCTGCAAATAAGTGCACACTTCACGTAAATGCTTGCCTGCAAGTACAGAGGCTTGTTTTATTAAAGCTGCCTCACTCACATTCGCATCAGGAATAATAAGAGAACGCTTGGCTTTGTGTGCCCCTATTACAACAGGTATAACACCTGAAACAGCTCTTAATTCTCCAGATAAAGCTAACTCTCCGATGAATTCACATTCTTCTAAACGATTTGTTATCAATTGCCCCGATGCCTTTAAGATACCCAATGCAATAGCCAAATCAAAACGGCTACTTTCTTTGGGTAAATCCGCTGGTGCTAAATTAATCGTAATACGTCCGCGGGGAAATTTAAAATGACTATTCAATAAGGCACTACGGACTCTATCCTTACTTTCTTTAACAACTGTCTCAGGTAAACCAACCATATTAAATCGCGGTAATCCTTTAGAAAGATGCACCTCAACAATAACTAATGGGGATTGTATTCCTACAGTAGCTCGACTATAGACAATGGCGAGCGTCATAATTTTTTCTCCTATTTAAAAAAATGACTTGCATTTTTGCGTTTAAATTTTTAGTCTCTTTTTACAACTCTGAGGCTTTATAGCCTGTTCAAAGGCTCCTAGGGTGAGCCAGAATTTGTTGAGTTTCGAGCACCGCACAGTTTACATACGAGTAAATAAGCAGCGGAGCACAGAAAATCAACGAAGGATGACCAACCCCAGAAGACGTTGAACAGGCTCTTAGACCCTGTAATAGTTTTATTGGTTTTTAACCCATGGAAGGATAAAACCCTATGCTAACCTCTGGATTGACAGAACATGAGCACAAACCTGTTATGGATATGACACCTGAAAAAAAACTTTTAACGACTCTTTTAACCTCTGCAAATATCACAATTAATGGAAATGGGCCTAATGATATTCAAGTAAACAATGAAAAATTTTATTCTCGCGTTATACGCGAAGGATCTCTAGGTCTTGGTGAAAGTTATATGGATGGGTGGTGGGACTGTGAACATTTAGATGGTTTTTTCGATGCCATATTACGCACCCAGTTATACAACCATTTAAGTGAATACTCTTTTTTATTGTTAAAGCTATTTCTATCCAGATTAATTAACTTTCAAACGAAAAGACGCTCTCTTGAGGTGGGGAAAAAGCATTATGATCTTAGCAATCTATTATTCGAAAAAATGCTAGATAGCAGAATGAATTACACATGCGGTTATTGGAAAGAGGCAAAAACCCTAGAAGAAGCACAGCTTGCCAAATTAGAGCTGTCTTGTCAAAAGTTATTATTAAAACCTGGCATGCGATTATTGGATATTGGTTGTGGCTGGGGAGGAATGGCCAGATACGCTGCTGAAAAATATGGTGTTCACGTGGTTGGAATCACGATTTCTCAACAACAATATGAATATGCAAAAAAAGTCTGCGCTGATTTACCCATCGAAATTCGTTTTCAAGATTATCGTGATCTCAATGAACCCTTTGATCGAATTGTTTCGCTAGGCATGTTTGAACATGTCGGTCACAAAAACTATTCTACTTTTATGAAAAAAGTACGTCATTGCTTAACTGATGATGGGATTTTTTTATTACATTCGATTGGAGATAACATCACAGAACTTCCAAATAAATGGATCACTAAATATATTTTTCCTCATGGAATGTTGCCTTCCATTAAATTGCTTGGCAAAGCCATTGAAAATGTATTTGTGCTAGAAGATTTGCATAATTTTGGTGCTTATTATGATAAAACCTTAATGGCATGGCATCAGCGATTTATGGATCATTGGGAAGAAATAAAATCTGACTACGACGAACGATTTAAAAGAATGTGGAATTATTATTTACTCTCTTGTGCAGGTAGCTTTCGGGCGCGAGGAATACAACTATGGCAAATGGTATTATCTAAAGAGGGTTTAAGAGGCGGATATCAAGCGCCGCGATAATTGACAGAAAATCAATGGCTCTATGCAGTTTTGAGTGGGTAACCTATCGAACGTCCAAAGAATAAATTGCCCAATTTAAAAGTATCGTGAGCGTGCCCACGTGCGTGCCCGTTTTTTCCCATATTATTTTATGTTCTAGCCATTTTAGTCAGCATTGAAACTATTCTTATCAATAGTTACGGTCTCGATCACAACGATTAATTCTATTGCTGCTTGATAAACATCTAGTTTTTCATGGTCAAAGCGATTCATGTGCTTGCCAGTAGTGATTATGGGATAAAAATGGTTTATGAAAGAAAAAACGGGCACGCACGCAGGCACGTTCACGATGAATTTATTGCGATTTAGCTGTTTATATCGGTCTACCTATTATGCATCTATGATAACTTACCCACTTAAATCTGCATAGAGCCCTTACTAAGTAACAGCCTGCAATTGTTCAGGCGTTCCTAAGTTATGCCATACACCTGAATAATATTCCCCTGTCACTTGTTTGTTTCGGATAGCCTCTCTTAGCAAATCCCCGAGACGAAATTTACCTGGCTGACAATCAACAAATAAATTAGGATGATAAACACCAATATTAGCAAATGTTAATTTTTTTTCTCCGTCGCATAACACCTTATTTCCTTCCAAACAAAAATCACCCTCTGGATGAAAATCAGGATTATCAACTAAAACAATATGAGCCATATGAGTAACATTTTTTATTAAATGCTGTAGAGGATATTCACTTATAATATCGCAACTCACAACGATAAAAGGATCTTTGCCCAATAATGGGAGCGCGTGAAAGATGCCACCACCTGTTTCCAGTGCTTCTGACTCCTCCGAATATCGAATAATAACGCCGTAGCGCTCCCCATTGCCTAACGCTGATTTAATATGTTCCCGCAAATAAGCAATATTAATCACTATTTCTTTAACGCCTATCTTTGCAAGAGAATAAATAGAGTACTCAATTAAATAATGATTTTTGACGCGTAATAAGGGTTTTGGCACTTCATTCGTTAAATGAGCCATTCTTCGGCCTCGACCTGCTGCCAAAATCATTGCACGCATATAATTGCCTCATTCATGATGGCGCATAATGGATCGCATTCTTGATAACGATCACCAATGGTTGCAATATAATTAACTGTACGTGGAATATATTGAAGATAATGATCATTTCCATCACGATGATATTTTCGCGAAAAAGTTAATAATGCTTTTAAATGACGCTGTAACCCCATGAGATCAAACCAGCGTAAAAATTCTCTATCGCCCACTGATAGTTTTAACAAATCCCGATAATATAATGCTAATTTATCAACATAAACATCTGGCCAAGCAATATAACAATCCCGTAATAACGAGACGAGATCATACGTAACAGGGCCCATAAACGCATCCTGAAAATCCAAGATACCTATTTTATCCTGCGGTAATAACATTAAATTAGCAGAATGATAGTCACGGTGCATTAAAACATATGGCTGATTTACTATAGATTTAACTAAAAAATGAAAACACTCCGCTAACGATCTTTCAGTGGCCGAAGATAAATGTAACCCCAGATGTTTTTTTAAAAACCATTCCTTATACCCTTCTAACTCTTGGTACATCCACTCTTCTGTAAAAAGAGGCACAGTCCAAGCAGCATGAATACGACACGACTGTAACAGAGCTAATTCTTTCAATGCTAATGCATAAAAAGAGTCTGCTGTATCGTTATTTAATTCTTTTAATAGGATTCGATGACCAAAATCAGTAATTAATAAAAATCCTTGGGCTAAATCCGAAGCAATCACTTCCGGCGTATTCAATCCACAACGGCGCAAGGCTTGAGTAATAGCAACATAGGGAATACAGCTTTTTTTTTCATCGGATGCATCCATTGCCACATAAGAATTTTCAGCGTATTGAATGCGGAAATACCGGCGAAAACTCGCATCATTTTGCATAGGTTGAATAGAACAACCCATTAATTGACAATCCTCAATAAGCCATTTTTCTAACATTGTGTCTTTAGTGTTCATAAAATGCCTGCTATATCCGTCACTCCAAGTCATTTTTGTGGCTCCAGAGCCCATGCCGGTCGAGGCATGAAAACAAAATAGGCTATGAAAACTAATTTTCACAGTCTTTGTCTAGCACGGGCTGCGAGACTTAGCAGGAGCGACTATCGTTGTATGGAGAAATTGCTCAATTTTACAGAATTATTAACAATCAGCAAATAATGTTACTGCGAGTTCCATCTCTTTATCCTTTTCGCTATACTTCATGCGGACGTATTTTGAGATTTTTAGGTTCTAAAACCTAAGAATCATCTGTGAAAAGTATATATACTTGGCCCCGGCAACATTTGCCAGTTTGTAAATCAGGATTAATGATCTTCAGATGCTGTTTGTTAAAAAAATATTATTACCTTTAATGGTCACGGCCAGTCATTTGCTGTGCGCTTTTTTTTCCGTTGCTTTTGCATCGGATACTCTTATTAATCCTTGTACGGCCTCAAATGATCCACCGGTTATGTCACTTTCTCATATTACCATTGCAAATGAATTAGGTTGGATTCAGACCAACAATAATCGTTGTGGCGGTTTTTATTTAGAGCCGGCATTCATTGATAACAGTTTATTTGTGGAAAACAAATTAATTATCACAAGTAATACAGGAATATATTCTTCGCATGGCACATCGATATCCGAAGGAAAAGTCACTATTTCGCAAAATGGACAGCAAATTACAGCAAATAAGGCCTATCTTTACCGCGATCCTATCACAGAGAAATACAATGCCATCGATTTAATTGGTAATGTAGAATTACGCCAACCCAATGATTTAGTAAGAGCAAAGTGCGGGCACATTAATTTAAAAGCAAAAACAAAATCATTAAATAATATTTTATATCGTACCGCTATTTATGGAAATGCCACTCCAAAACCAGCATTAAACATAACAGAAACATTTCATGAAAACGACGTCATTCAATTAAGCGCCTGGGGCAGGGCCAAAGAATATAAACAAGACGATCCCAAAATATCGCATTTTATTCAAGCCAGCTATAGCACGTGCCCTCCACTTACTAACACATGGAACGTAAAAGCAACTAGCATTGATTTAGATAAAAATACAGGAAGAGGAGCCGCATGGAATGCTCGACTCTATTTGAAAGGAGTGCCTGTTTTTTACACGCCTTATTTTAATTTCCCTATTGATTCACGGCGTAAAACAGGATTTTTGATGCCAATATTTGGCTCTTCTAGCACCAATGGGCCTACAATAGGTACACCGTTCTATATGAATTTGGCCCCTAATTATGACGACACATTAACACCCTTATTATTGGGCAAACGCGGACTGCAATTAAATAACTCCTTTCGCTACCTTTCTCCTTTAAGTCTAGGGACATTAAAAGTTGCAGCACTACCCAACGATAAATTATTTTCTGATTTTCAACAAAACACGATTCAAGAATATAGCAATTCTACAGATCCAACCACTCAGTCAGAACTCAATACATTAAAAAAAGCGAGCACCACCCGTTCCCTGGTTTCTTGGCAAGATGAAACTCGCTTTAATAAACATTGGGACAGTCATATTGATTATAATTGGGTAAGTGATGATTATTATTTAAAAGATTTTAACAGTGGGTTACATGCTTTTAGCCCAAACCAACTTCTTCAACAAGCAGATACTAATTATAAAGGCGAATATTGGCAATTTACGGGACGCCTGCAAAGTTACCAAACCTTACATCCCGTGGATCAACCTCTTTTATCCAATCAATATAGTCGATTGCCTCAATTGATTTTAACCGGCGATTATCCTGATGATAAAACAAAGCTAGATTATTTTATAGCAAATGATTTGACTTATTTTACCATTCAAAATGACCCAGGCGAACCAGCTAAAATGCCTATTGGTACACGTGCTAATATACAACCTGGGATCAGTTGGTCTTACTATCGACCCGATTTTTATTTTACGCCTCGCCTGCAATTTGCTTTGACCCAGTATCAAATTGGCGATGTTACTCAGGACAATTTCAAAGAACAAAGTCGTTCACTTCCCATTTTTGACATCAATTCAGGGCTTTATTTTGATCGATTTATTACACTTTTCCAACATCCTCTTCGTCAAACATTGGAACCAAGAATGTATTACACATACATTCCTTACCGGCTTCAAGATGATTTACCTATTTTTGACACAACATTAAATACATTAACTTACGATCAGTTATTTACATATAATCGCTTTAGTGGTTTAGATCGTATTGGTGACGCTAATCAAATCGCTCTGGGAGTGACAACCAGCATTTATGATCAAGAAACGGGTTTTTCTAAAGGGAAAGCTTCCTTGGGACAAATTGTGTATTTTAAAGATAGACAGGTTACTTTATGTTCTAATGAAAACCCTAATTTTCCTTGTACTAGCAGCACAGAAGACAATCCAGCCAATGATGTTAATCGCTCTCCTTTATCGGGTGTATTAACTTATACACTAACGCAGAATTGGAGCATTAATTCTAACACCATATGGAATTCGAAGACGAATAAGGTAGATAATGAAACATTTTCCGTCGCATACTCTAATGAAATAAAGCGTTCAGCAACATTAAGTTACAGCTATGTTCGAACGGATGAAGATCCCATCACGGGTGCTCCCGCACCAAGCGCATCTAACTTAGCCGTCACTGATTTTACAACCAGTTGGCTGCTTGCGCGCGATTGGACCTTGATTGGACGTTGGACTGAAAACTGGAATCCAACCCATTTCCAGAATCTCTTCTATGGGTTACAATACGACAGCTGTTGTTGGGCTGTGCGTTTTATGGCAGGACGAGCTTTCACAAACGTTACCCTGGATAATACTTTCCAATACAATACTCAATTTTATGTGCAATTTGCATTAAAGGGTTTAGGTAATATTGGCACTGGAAATCCTAGTGCTGTCATTAGCAGTGTCATGGGTAGCAATCAAAATACTTTCGGGCAGGATTTTTAACATGCGTAAATATTTACAACTTCTTTTAATCGTATTGTGTCAGTTTTTTCTGAGCCATCCCTCTTTAGCTGCGAAAAAAGTTAAACCCAGTGGCATTGCTTTGGATAAAATAGTGGTGATATTAAATAATTCTGTCATCACTCAAACAGAATTAAATGAAGCAATGACTAAAGCCAAAAATCAATTAGCCGGTTCACAAAAAACACCCTTACCTGCCGCAGATATTTTACGTAAACAAGTATTAGACCAATTAATCAATCGCAAGTTACAATTAGATTTAGCGCAACAAGCCAATATACAAATCAGCGAATCAGACATTGATAAAGCTGTGAATGCTATCGCTGCTCGCAATCATATTTCTACGGATGAGCTTTATACCAGCGTTTCTAACCAAGGCTTGGGTCGTACCGAATATCGTCAAGAGTTACATGATGAAATAACTATTCAAAAAATTCAGCAAGAAGCCGTCGCATCCAAAATTACCATTACTCCGCAAGAAGCCGATGATTTTATGCGTTCAGCGGCATGGCTTGCGCATAATACGAAAGAATATCATTTAGAAGATATACTCGTCGCTCTCCCTGAAAATCCTTCCTCACAAGATATTGCGGCGGCGAAAAACCGTGCTGATCATTTACTCACAAAATTACATCAAGGCACTCCTTTCCGGGAAGTTGCCGTTTCTGAATCAGGTGAAAGTAATGCGCTACAAGGCGGTGATTTAGGTTGGCGCAAATTACCTGAAATTCCTTCTGCATTTTCTAACTCATTAATTCAAGCCCAAAATAATGATATTATTGGCCCCATTCAAACAGCCAATGGTTTTCATATTGTTCATATTGCAGGGATACGTAAATCAGCAGAAACTGAAGGCACAATGAAAAATAAACATCAATTGATACAACAATTATTATTCCAACGCAAATTTGAAGAAGCATTACAAAGTTGGATTACAAAAATACGCAGTGAAGCGTTTATTAACATGCAGCCGGATGTATAAGAGCCTATTCAATGAAACCTTTTATTCCCCGTATTGTTATTACGCTTGGCGAACCTGCGGGAATAGGGCCTGATATTGTTTTAAAAGCTGCACAGCTTGATTCCCTCGCTGAACTTATTGTGATTGGCAGTCCTGAATTATTAGCAGCCCGCGCGCAACAGCTTCAAATCCCTATCCAACTTCTCGATTGTGATTTAAATGCATCGGCTCATTTACATGTGCCAGGCACATTGAAAATCATGCCTGTCGCTTTAAATGACGCTTGTATACCCGGGGAAATAAACCCTGTTAATTCTGATTATGTGATACGTTGTCTTTCTTTAGCAACCGATCTTTGTTTACAAAATAAAGTTCATGCGCTTGTCACTGGGCCTATTCACAAAGCAGCGATCAATATGGCTGGCATTCATTTTACTGGACATACTGAATTCTTAGCAAAACGCTGCCAGGCCACGAATGTTTTAATGCTATTTGTAGTCAATCAATTAAAGGTTGCACTAGCAACTACGCATATTCCATTACAGAAAGTATCTTCAGCTATTACTATTCCACATTTAATTAATACCATCCAATTATTGCATAACGAATTGAAAAATCGTTTTGGCATAAAAAATCCACGTTTATTCATCGCCGGTCTTAATCCCCACGCAGGTGAAGAAGGATTATTAGGGCGAGAAGAAATAGATATCATTATTCCAGCGCTTAATGAATTAAAATTAAAGAATATTAATATATCAGGACCTTTTCCTGCGGATACACTTTTCACGGAAAAATATTTAACGGAATGCGACGCCATTCTAGGCATGTATCATGATCAAGTACTACCTATTGTAAAACACATTGGTTTTAATCATGCAGTCAACATAACGCTGGGGTTACCTATTATTCGAACTTCTGTAGATCATGGCACGGCTCTAGATATTGCAGGGACTGGTCAAGCAGATTCAGGGAGCTTGATCGCAGCAATAAATTTAGCAACCAACTTAAAGCCTGTTCAAAGGCTAGGATAAGCCAGAATCACTGTCACTGAATTAACCTAAACCAACATGATTAGGTATTAATCACCCGCCAACTATGAAACACCTATCTATTTCAACATGGTGTTTCCCCCCCAGTTCGGGATTATTCTATCCTCAAAAAAAAGGAGAAGAGATATCTTTTTTAGACTGAGAGGTAACTTCTTTTTCAGCAATTTTTTTCATACGATGACTACTGTAGGTTAAATATAGATTATATGGACGATTTTTAGGCTGCATGGCTTCACGTTTTTGCATGGCTTTCTCATATTCATCCATCCACTTTTTACGAAAAGATTCTAAATTTTCAAGAATTTTATAATTATATTCAGCGGTAACTATATCTCCATTCTCGCTTGCTTTCTTGATACTTTCTTTTAATAAGCATTGAATAGTTTGAACTTTTGTTGAAGTCGTTTTTGATTGAATTCCTATTTTTCTTTCGAGGGTTATCGCATCATCGCTATCAGTCAATATCGTCTTTACTATTTTATTAAAAAAGCTTGATTCTCCATAACGCAATACATGAGGCGAAGGATAAAAAAACCACTGTAATTTTCCTTCCTTCGTGTAAAAAGGAAACTGTAACGTATAATGCTTTAATTGTGCAGCATTCTCTTTTAAATACTCTTTAACATTCAGAAAACAGAATGTTCCACAACCGTGGTCGCTGCCCTGAAATACAGGAATATCGCCATCTTCAATTATCTTATCTAAAGCAAAATAAGCTGTGTGAGGATCATTAGCATTAATAGTTGCTTGAGGGCGGCTTTTATCTATTGCATACCATGAGAGTGGCTTGATAAAACGTTCAGGAGTAATAATCAATACTTCAAAATGTATTCCTTTTTCTCTGCCATTCGAACCATTAGTATACAAATAACCTACTGCTTTACCGGGTTTTAACATTTGTTGAATATGGCGAATTTCTTTTTGAATGTTATCTCCCGTAATAGAATGAGCTGCTATTTCTTCCTGATATTCAAGTATTCTTCTTTTATAGATTTCTATTAGCGGATTTAATGCAGTACTTTTTTTCTGCAATTCGGCATTTATAGTCAGCTTAACTTGTTCATTTATTCCCTTAAATATATCAAGTATTTTCACATCTTTCTCTAGGCTTAGCCCAGAAAAATGCATTCCAGGACACTGGATATTATATTTTTTAAAAATATTTAAGAAATCTTTAAATTCATTTGCCTTAACAGCATGATAAAGCCTTGATTGCTCAAATAAATGATGAAAAACATAATATATATATTTTGTTGCTTTATTTTTTAAATAAGCCAAATCTTGGTTAGGAATCTCCATTAAAGTCTTTTTTTCCTGCTCTAATAAAGCCTGCCCAAATAGAGTTTCGCCATTTTTATATATAAAAATTGGATTTTCCTTTTCCTTGAAGAGATAATGTTTAATGACATTATTAGCATCAATAGAAGACATGCATTCTGGTTTAGTGGATATATTGTCTTCCATATCCTCAGCTTTAGCTTTAAATAAAGCTTTATTGACCGATAATTTAAATTGGCTTTGCATAATTTTATCCATAAAAATAAAATGTGTTAAAATTATGCGCGTTTATTATTAAAGATTTATTAAAAGTTGCTCGATCACACGGGGAACGAACATAATTGAACCTCGGTAACAGTTTAATTTGGCTCAATAGGGGAATTGCAATATTAGCTATTTTAGCTATAAAGAAGGCTATCTCGGAGTAACTGAAACAGCCAACCAACTTGAAAAACATGCACAAAAGATGACGCCATCTCCCATAAGATGATATGATAACGCCCACTTAAAAAATCATCGAGTTTAGCGACATGAGAAAAATATTTTTATTATTCATATTATTAGCAAGTACCCAAGCCATTTCAGGCAGTGCTAATTTAATCACTGTTTATCAGCAAGCATTAACTAGCGACCCTGTTTATCAACAAGCAATTGCGCAACAATTAGCCACAAAAGAAGGGGTGCCCATTAGTCTTTCACAAATACTTCCTAGATTAGGCGCGAATGTAGGCCCCTATTTAACCCGCCAAGTATCTTCTGGGCCTGCTGCTTTAAATGGCACCGATCGTAATCGAGGCTACAATGTTAATTTAACGTTAACACAAACTATTTTTAACTTTGCACAATTTGCCAATCTTGCTGGGGCAGAAGCGACGGCCAAACAAGCCGTAGCAACATTGAATGCCGCATCTCAGGATTTAATGATTCGTGTTTCAAGTGCTTATTTTAAGGTTTTAGAAGATGTTGATAACGTACGTTCGAGTCTCTCAGCTAAGACCGCTTTTGCAAAACAATTAGATCAAGTCACACAACAATACAAAGTCGGCTTAAAAACAATTACGGATGTATACACAGCGCAAGCATCCTATGAAACATCTGTTGCAGACTACATCACTGCACAAAATCAATTAGCTAATGATAAAGAAAATTTACGCGCTATTACTGGCATACTCTATCCTTCACTAGCAAAACTCAGTGAACAATTTCCTTTAATTTCTCCCCAACCGACTAATATTGATGACTGGGTCTTAACTGCAGAAAAAAATAATTGGCAAATCAAAGCAAATCAATATGCCGCTTCCGCCGCAAAAACAAATATCAAACAGCAATTTGCTGGACATTTACCGACGTTGAATGTTCAAGGTTCTTATTCTATTCTTTTCAATCGAGATTTAGGTGGTTCTGTTGATTCGGGTAATCCGACAGATCCTTTTTCATTTAATCCGCCAGGTTCTTCACAAGTACATGATAGTACTGTCTCTTTAAATTTAGAGGTTCCTCTTGTTGCAGGAGGCCAAGTCATTGCACAAACTCATCAAGCACAATATCAATATCAAGCCGCGATGCAACAATTAGAACAACAAATGCGTACCACAGAAAATGTGACTCGACAAAGTTATTTAGGAATTATTGCCGGGATCAGCAAAATTATTGCCGATAAAAAAGCCATTCAATCTGCAAAAAGTTCTTTAGAAGGAATGGAAGCGGGCTATCGCGTTGGAACAGAAATTTTAGTTAACGTATTAAACCAACAACAGACTGTTTTCGAAAATGAAGTAAAATATGCCCGGGATCGTTATGAATACGTTAACGATTTACTGACGTTAAAACAAGCGGCTGGCACATTAAGCCCTGAAGATTTAATAGCCATTAATGCTTGGCTTGAAAATGATACCACTTCACTCAATGATATCGACACGAAAGTTGAAATCAATCACGAACCATCCCACAAACCGGCAAGGACGCCTAAGATTAACAAAAATTCGTTATGAAACGCGTCGTACTGAAGCGCTGCATTTTAATTAGTGTTATTAACTTAATATTATTAGGAAAAATATGTAGCGGTTCTTCACATTTACAAGAGAAAACATGTAATAATTCTTCATATTCATCAGAACAAACATCTAACAATTTTTCACATTCACAAAAGAAAACATGCAACAACTCTTCGCATTTATCAAAAAAAATATGTAGCGACTCTCAACATTTACCACAAAATATTCAAGACATTTATCTTCCCAAAACATCTGGAATTCGAACTGATATATTAAAAAATATTACATTTGTTGTAGAAAAATCTATTGCTGCTCAGCATTATCCCGGCGCTGTTATTTTAGTAGAACATCGCGGAAAAATCATTTATCGCGGTGTCTTTGGTAATAGGAGAATACTACCTAATATTGCTCCTATGCGCGAAAACACTATATTTGATTTAGCATCATTAACCAAAGTACTAGCAACAACACCTGCTATTATGCAATTAATAGAACAAGGTCAATTAACATTAGATGCGGCTGTTGCAACATATTGGCCTGCTTTTGGAAAACACGGAAAAGATAAAATAACAATAAGAGAATTATTAACACACGAATCCGGCTTACCTGCCGATATTCCTATTAAACAACAGTCAAAGTTATTGATATATCAGCAAATTGAACAATTATCTCTGCCACCTTCTTCAAGCAAACATTTTTTATATAGCGATATTAATTTTATTGTTCTGGCGCACTTAGTAGAAATTGTTTCAGGTGAACCTTTTAATATTTACTGCAAGCATCATATCTTTGATCCTTTAGGAATGAAAAACACTTATTTTTTACCTAAAAAATCATTACATGACCTGATTGCTCCAACTGAAATCTCTTCTTCACAATTACTCTGGGGAATACCACAAGATCCTTTGTCCCAAGCAATAGGAGGTATCTCAGGAAATGCCGGACTATTTTCTAACGCACATGACATCAGTCTTTATCTTCAATGTTTATTAAACGGTGGACGCATAGGAAAAACAAATCATTATTTGCTGGGACCATTAAGTATTTTGAAAATGACAACACCACAAACACCACCTAATGATGCTAATGTGCGTGGTTTAGGATGGGATATCGATTCCGTTTATTCAAATCGAGGCATCCTTTTCCCAATGACCTCATATGGTCATACTGGCTGGACAGGAACCTCTATTTGGGTTGATCCAACAACTCAAACCTATATCATTATTCTCACCAGCCGGTTGCATCCTCATGCAGCAGCACATAATTCATTGATTGAAGACAGGCGGCTAATTGCTAACTTTGTTGCAGCGAGTATTACGGATATTTCGACTTATACTCAAAGAAACACGGGATTAGGTGAGTTAAGTCGAGCTTACAGTTAGGTGTTAAAAAATATAGTATAATTATTATAAGTAACGGGGAATTCATATGCTTTCTAATCAAATAGACAAACATCGCAGAGAATTAGCCAAAAATATTTTTGAAAACAGAAAGTTAACCACTGCTATTGATTTACAAAAAAAAATTGAAGAACTCACAAAAGATGGATCGATGACAATACAAGATCTGACTGATTTATGTGAAATATTACAATCTATCTCGAAAATGAATATTCAGGATGAATTTGACATTAGTAATGAAATCAGAAAAAAATTGAAATCTTTTTTTTGCTATTTGCCTAATAAAGAAGACACTATCTTAGATCTATTTTTTGATGAAATCTCCATGCATCCTTCTTTTAATATTTTCAAATGGCTTTCTAATACATTAAATAATTTTATATTTCTTATAAACAAACAATCAAGTCCAGAAGAAAAGAAAAAACATTTTCAAGAATTTCCGCCAATCCTTAAGGATTCTTTTAATAAAAAAGAATCATACTACACTATTTCACGTGACACAGCGACCAAATACTCCGGAAAAACAGCCAACACTTTCGATGATATCAGAGAATACATTGCAACTAGTCCAGCATATAAAGATCCAACATCACGAATCATTATCGACAACGATCATATTTACATTGGTCATAGCTTGAAGGAAATGACTGCCTCTTTCCCTGATTTGAAAAAGAAATTATTAACAAAAAACAATATTGAATTAACTGAAAAAAATCTTTCTAGAGATGGGTATCCTGCTATTTCTAATTGGAACATATCCTTTAATAATCCTATAGAAAACCGCCAAAATGAAATTAAACAAAAAGCCAAAACCTTTTATAAAATAGAAAAAGCGTTATCTCCCGTGATACCCGAAGTAACCCACTTATCAACGGATACATTGCTCGAAAATTTACTGAAAACACAACCTATTATTGCTATTGGCGAAGACTCTCACGAAGATCCTACCGCTAAACTCTGGCTTGCCAACAAAATGCCTTCATTAAAAAAAGCAGGCGTCGATACAATTTATATCGAACATTTATTACATGATACTCAAAAAAACCTATTAAAAAACTATTATGAATCAAAAAATGCATCCATGCCCATTATGTTAAAAAATTATTTATCCCATTTGGACAAACAATTTAAATTAAATGAATCAAACGGATTTTTAAATCTTGTGATACAAGCCAAATTAAATGGAATTAGAATTATCCCTATTGATACAGAAGCTTCTTATCATACGCCTCAACTTCATCTTGAAGATTATAAAAAAGACGCATCCGGCAGACATATCATGATGAATTATGAAGCAACACGAATCATAAAAGAACATGAATCTGAACCTACAAAAAAAGGCAAATCTATTATTTTCTGCGGTTCAGGTCATCTGAATCAAGTGACACAGCAAGCACCAGGATTACGTCAATTAATTGGTTGTGCGACTATTATTCCCCAAAATTATTTATCGAATAATCAAAAAGAAGAAATTATATCGAGACCTAAGCATGAAGGTAAACCCGATTTTATAGTCTATATTGATCCCCTAAAATCTTCCGCAAATATACTCGAAACAAAAATTTCTTCAGAGAAGATACCAGCTACTATTTCCTTATTACGAAATTTATTGTCTGAACTAACAGAAGGTTATGTTCCAAAAAATCTACTTTCACAAAAGAAATTAGAATTATTAAATACATGTGATTCCATTCTTAGTAAAACATCGCAAGAAACCATTGTTAATAAAATACTGCCATATATCATTGCCATTGCTTTACAAGCAACTGCTTTTCAATTAAAAAATAAAACACAGCTTGGTCACAACTTAAGAGAGTTATTAAAAAAAGACAAATTCAATGATATTTCTAAACTAATAAAACACAATTTTAGTCATTTGAACCATGTTAAATATAGAGAACTAAGAATCATTGGTGGCAGCATTCAAGAAGAAAAAAATGTGAAACAATTTTTTTCTTCCAATCCCAAGTTACATTTGAATAACATAGAAAAAGAATTAAATAAAATAGATCAAAACATTAGTCAATTTTCACTTAAATCATGAAGCCTCAACCGCCATTCCAATCACCTATTCAGCAATTACCACATGTAAGCCCTGTGATTAGGATCTGACGAAGATGGAATGATATTTAGCAAGCAATTCCTCTCGCGTTTCTACATGATTTTCATCAAAAGGAATACAATTCACGGGACAAACAGCAATACATTGTGGTTCGTTAAAATGCCCCACACACTCTGTGCAATAAGCAGGATTAATTTCATAAATCACTTCACCCTGTGAAATAGCCTTATTAGGACACACAGGTTCGCAAACATCGCAATTAATACAATCATCAGTAATTTTTAAGGCCATACATGCTACTCATTCATTTTTTGTTTTAACGCATTGGCAATAATATCAGGTACGAATTGCGAAACATTCCCTCCAAGGGATGCAATTTCTCGAACAAAACTAGATGAAATATAAGTATAATTTTCTGCAGGCATTAAAAATAAACTTTCAATATCAGGCGCCAAATGGCGATTCATTCCAGCTAATTGAAATTCATAATCAAAATCTGACACTACGCGCAAACCTCGAAGAATAATAGTGGCATTTTGTTGCCGCATAAAATCAATTAACAACATTTCAAATCCCATCACTTTGACATTAGGGTATTTTTTTAAAACGTGAGAAGCATAATCAATACGTTCATTTAAACTAAAACAAGGTTTTTTATTTTTATTAGCAGCTATTGCAACAATAATATCTTTAAAAATACGAGCAGCTCGCTCGATAAGATCGATATGTCCAAAAGTAATAGGATCAAATGTCCCAGGATAAACAGCGATATTATTCATAAACAGCCTTCACATGACTCTTTAGTTAAAGATTTTAGACAGAAGAAAATAAAAGTGCAAATAAAAAAGCCACCCTCAAGTGATTTAAATTATAAAAAAGAACAATTATCATACTTATTCATTTTTTAGTAATTTAATCCCAAAAATATATTAAATAATTAGTTATGCTATACTAACATTTACTATAATTTTTAGGATTATATAACAATGCTAGAACAGCTTTATTTACTAAGCCGCGAATTTTTTAAAATAAAATCGCAACAATATCTATGACCGCAAAAGTTGGTTAGGCTTCACTAACATCATGAAATATATGAAATAAATTTTTAACTCCAATCCCAATTGTATCTGTGATTATCTGGAATATCTTGTTGATTAGCTCATAAAAAATTCAGAATATCTTTATCATATGTTTTTTTTATCGTTGGCTGAGTGTTTTCTAGTGATTTATGTGATACAATTATGATTGTAAAATATAAATTGTATCAAAGGAAATTTATGCTAAAAGAAAAGGACTCGTCAGCAGCATTAGAAATTTTTTTCAAGAAAAATAAACTTGGAACGTTAACGGATTTGTTTCCTTTATTAAAAACAAAATCACGTATGAGTGTTTTTCGTCGACTCCGAGAATTGGAATATCTATCAAGTTATACTCACGCTGGCAGCTATTACACATTGCATAATATTCCTGACTTTGATTCATCCGGTTTATGGTATTTTAAGGAAGTTGGATTTTCAAAATTCGGAACTTTAAAAGAATCAGTATTTCATTTTATTGAACAATCTGAATCAGGACAAACTCACGGAGAGCTAGAGAATAAATTACATGTGCTGGTTTACAATACATTACTTAATCTTGTTAATACTGAAAAAATCACACGCACAAAAATTGATGGTGATTATGTCTATTTTTCTATTAAACCATCTAAATCAGCACAACAAATATTACAGCGAAAAAATTATTCTAATCGATTGAAGCATGCCGGTCTATCCGACTGGATCATTATAGAAATATTAGCATCCATTATACGCGTTACCAAAGGTGTATGCATCGAATCATCAAAGATTATTTCCGATCTTTTTTCAAGGGATATCATCGTTATAGATGATCAAATCGACTATGTCTTAAAAAAATTCGATTTAAAAAAAACTCAGGGTTATCCGTAATTAATATTTTACAAACTTATTTGAGATGCATGCTATCCAATCTTTCAATTAAAAAACTATTTCCAAATAAAGTAAATTTGTTTTTCAGGGTTTCATCTAGAAATTGCTCTTGTGGAAATCTACTTCAACCATTTAAGACAAAGATGCGAAGAATAGCTACTCTTTTACTAGGTGAATGCAATGCGCATGTCTCGCAATTACATTGCAAAAGTTGTAAAAAAATTTTCTATCCAGAAGAGCTAACATCAATCATTCCTAATAATAGTCACTTTAGTTTCGATATTATTGTTCATGTTGGTACCGCCTTATTTATTCAACATCGTAACGATGAAGAGATACAGAAATCATTGCAAGAGAAAAATATTTCAATCTCATTACGAGAGATTAGCTATCTTGGTAAAAAATTTATTGTGTATCTTGCTTTGGCGCATCACGCTTGTCGAGATAAAATAAAAAATCACATGAAAACGAATGGCGGTTATATTTTACATTTAGATGGGACATGCGAAGGAGATAGTCCGCATTTGTTCAGTTTTATCGATGAATTAAGCAGCATTGTGTTAGATAATATAAAAATTCCGTCTGAGAATTCTAAGTAGATCAAACCGCCTCTGGAAGAAATAAAAAAAACATATGGCAACCCAATAGCAGTTGTTAACGATATGAGCTCTGCTATTATTAGCGCCGTTGAATCTATTTTTCCTGACGTAAAAAATTTCATTTGTCATCTTCATTTTTTAAGAGATATTGGAAAGGATTTATTTAATACGGAATACGGTTGTATTCTTAGATGTTTAAAAACATTCAGGACTCGCACTACGCTTCGCAAATTGGCAAGAGAATTTAAAAAATATATTGAGCAGGATATAGAATTAAAAGACTGCCTACAAAATTGCATGAAAAAAAATTTCTTTAAAAATAATCATGCCCCCCTAATGCCGCCAGTGGCATTTTATGTGTTGGTAACATGGGGTTAGAATCAAGAAATAAATCGAAGGGCTATGGATTTCCTTTCGACAGACCGCATGTTGATTTTTGTGACCGATTACGAGAAGCATATCCTATGTTGCAAAGTTTGAAGAAGAAAATGCCGCTAGATTTTCCAAAGATATCTCTTGAAAATTTTAATCGTACGCTGAATGATATATCGCTAACAAATACTTTGTTGCTAATAAAAAATAAGATATCTATTTTCGATGAGTTGCGAGATGTAATGCGAATTGTGATGCCAGATGGTAAAAATGGTTTAAATGATAATGGTGGTAATGTGGAAATAAAAACAATTGAAGAAGGAGTAAAAAAATTTAGAGAGTCTAAACAAATAATACATCTTTCTAATACTGATATTCGATTTAAAAAAATGGTTAAACAAATTGATAAATATTGGGGCAAGCTATTTGCTGATCCAATCGAAGTTAAAACAGATACTGGCATTGTGATACTGCAACCGCAAAGAACAAATAATTCACTCGAACGTTTTTTTCGAGAAATAAAAAGCGGCAGTCGAAAAAAAAGTGGCACATCTTCATTATCTAAATCACTGAAGGCGATGCTAGCCGATACTCCGTTGATAAAAAATCTCAGCAATCCTGAGTATGTCGAAATTATTTTAGATGGAAAAAAGAATTTAGCAGAACGATTTGCAGAGATAGATATTGTATCTGTTCGTACTACTTTGCAACAAAAAGATGAAGCAGCAAGAAAATATCCAAGGGGTATGGCGAAAATTTTTAAGATACCTAATTTGCCAAATAGAATGGGTCAGATTGCTTTAAAAAAACGCAGCTTAAGCTAAATTTAACCGACTTTTGCGGTCATAGAACAATATCGCAGGTTTTTTATAAAAAACATCAAGTTAACCGAACGATTGACTATTTTAATGGGTCAACGTGGGGTAGGCAAAACCACATTACTCATTCAATATTTATTGGATTACACCAATGGTGACCACTTAAGCCCAAAGATTTTATATGTTCAGGCAGATCACTTCATTGTTGGTGGAATGAAATTATATGAAATAGCAAAAGAATTTTTTTTAATGGGCGGAGAATTTATTGCGTTTGATGAAATTCATAAATATCCCAACTGGTCGATAGAATTAAAAAGTATTTATGATACTTTTCCTAATTTGCGTGTACTAGCATCAGGCAGTTCTGCGTTAGAAATCCATAAAGGTTCTCATGACTTGAGTCGGCGCGCATTAGTGTATCCTATTCCAGGGCTATCTTTGCGTGAATATTTAGAACTATCCTATCATATAGAACTTCCCGCGCTAACATTGCAAGACATTATCAAAAATCACTCTGTGCTGGCAGAAAATATTTTGCAAATATTAGCAATTACTAAAATAAAAATATTACCCACATTTTATGATTATCTCCATCATGGATATTATCCCTATTGGAATGAATTAAAAAATGATATCAAATTTAAAATGACGTTAGAACAAACCCTTCATACAACATTAGAATCAGATCTTCCTGCTATTTATCCCCAATTAACTGCTTATAGCATCAAAAAGGTAGAGAAACTATTAATTTTTATTGCTGAAAATGCTCCTTTCATAGCGAATATGAATCAGCTTAAAGATCTATTGGAAATTGGTGATGAACGTACTTTAAAAACATATTTTAAATATTTAAGCGATGCTGAATTAATTATATTAATCTCAAGCGCTTCAAAAAAATTAAGTAAAATACAAAAAAAACCAAAAATTTACTTACAAAATCCTAACATTATCAATGCTATCGCCCCCATGGGAAGTAACAGCGGAACGGTACGCGAAATATTTTTTCAAAATATGTTATCTCAACAATATACACTGGCTGCACCTAAAGAAGGAGATTTTTTGGTAAACAATCAATGGCATTTTGAGATCGGTGGCCATAAAAAAAATATGCAACCAATCTATGATAAAGAAGCAGGATATTTAGCATGTGATGGCATTGAAATAGGAATAAATCGCAAAATTCCTTTATGGTTATTTGGATTTTGTTATTAAAAATGTTTTGAAGCATTATCTGTAAAATGGATCTTCTACACATTCTCTCATGACTGATGACCTATGCGGCGTCTTTGCTGATGACTTCTTTTTTAATTTTTTTGCCATATTTTATTTGTATTATTTTTAAATCATAAGCGTTTTGTAATTTTAACCAAAATTCTGCTGTTGTCCCAAAAAACATGGATAATCTCAATGCAGTATCAGCAGTAATTGCTCTTTGCCCATTTAATATTTCAGTAATTCTGTTAGTAGGGACATGCAATTTTCCTGCAAATTTATTGGCGGACAATTGTAACTCTTTTAATTCTTCTTTTAAAATTTCGCCTGGATGTATTGGCCGCATCTTATTCATATTTGTCGCCCCTAATGATAATCTACAATTTCAACATCATATGGTTCATTATTTATGTATTACGTAAAGAATACTAAATTTTACTTTTTTTGCAATATTTATGCAAAGTGATATACTGCTTTTCAGCTTAAATTGAGATTTTTTTTAAATGCAGAAATTACATTATCTTAAAGCCTTAGGTATTCAATCCTGGCAATTACGACATTCTAAAAACTCTAATACTATGATTACAATAAATCACACTGTAAACAATGAGACTGACTCATTCACTTCTGTGAATACGGTATCTTTTATAGAGAATGCAGGGGAAACGCCACAGATCAATAGGGTATCTCTTATAAAAAATGAATGGGAAACGTTACAAACCAATATCGCCACCTGTACAGCCTGTGGACTTGATAAAACCCGGACACAAACCGTATTTGGCGTTGGTGATCGCAATGCAGATTTAATGATTATTGGTGAAGCGCCTGGATTTTATGAGGATAAAGCAGGAGAACCTTTTGTTGGTCGTGCAGGTCAATTATTAAATGCTATGTTGCAAGCGATTGGTATTGCGAGAGAACAAGTCTATATTGCCAATATTTTAAAATGCCGGCCTCCTAACAACCGCGATCCTTTGATCAATGAAGTTGACTTATGCACTCCTTTTTTAAAAAAACAAATTGCATTAATTAATCCTAAATTGCTATTAGGATTAGGCCGCATTGCTGCGCATTATCTGTTAGATACAAAAGCGCCTTTAGGTCAATTACGCGGACAATTAACTCAATATGGCAATACGCCTTTATTAATTACTTATCATCCGGCTTATTTGTTAAGGAG
>Ga0207115_1010_pt1 | contig 36285 bp, 29 predicted proteins | sample Alteio_BWMinHeat_46_FD_153536 | JGI IMG/M metagenome (GOLD analysis project Ga0207115, IMG submission 153536) | Enriched cells from forest soil in Barre Woods Harvard Forest LTER site, Petersham, Massachusetts, United States -... | ecosystem: Environmental > Terrestrial > Soil > Temperate forest >...
CGACTTGACTGGTAGCGCGATTTTCTTGTTGCGATCGCATAAAAATATCCATAACAATACTATAAATATCACTCACTTGTGCGTGAGATTTGTCAGGATCTCCGTGATCATACATACAAGCTGCATAAATTAGACCGCCAGCATTGATAACGAAATCTGGGGCATAGAGAATACCTCTATCATGCAACATAACGCCGTATTGATGATGTGCTAATTGATTATTAGCAGAACCGGCAATGATAGGAACTTGCAATCGTTCAATGGTACTTAAATTTAAAATAGCGCCCAAAGCACAGGGAGCAAACACATCAGCAGGAATCCCATAAATATCTTCAGGTGCACAAATGGTTGCTTTAAATTCATCAGCGCAACGCTCTAATACAAATGCGTTAATATCGCAAATAGTGATACGTGCTCCTAATGAGCTCACTTCTTTCGCTAAATGATATCCAGCGTGTCCAACACCTTGAATCAAAATGTGAATACCGTCGAGGTTATTTCTATTCAATTTGAATTCTACAGCAGCTTCAATGGCACGGCGAACACCAAAAGCCGTATGGGGAGCAGGATCACCGTTATCATTTGGACTAGAAGTGCAACTAACAAAAGAAGTGCGCTTTGCAATAATATCCATGTCAGCAATTGTCGTACCACTATCAACAGCCGTTACATAACGTCCGCCTAACGCATTGATAATATCCCCAAAGGACTCCATGTATGCTTCACGGTCTTTGATTTTTTTAGGTTTGATCAAGACAGCTTTGGCTCCGCCATGAGGAAGATTACTAATCGCTGCCTTTAAACTCATCATATAGGCCAAACGTAATGCATCTTCCAATGCATCATCTGTCGACATGTAAGGAACAAGTCGACATCCACCAATGGCTGGGCCATGTTTTAAACTATGAATAGCAATAATCGCTTTGAGTCCCGTTATGGGATCAAATTTAATATGCACTTCTCCAAAACGTAGAAATTCTGCATAGCGAAATAGACGGTCGAGCGCAGTATGGTGACTAGGCGCACCCGACAAGGGATTTCTATCCATTCCTTTTCCTTTCTTCCGTGAAATAATCAATTTATTTTACTCGTTTCCTTAGTTTTTGAATGATACGAATTTGAGCCATTGCTTCAGCTAATTCAACAGATGCTCTTGCAAAATCGACTTCGGTGCCTTTAGACGTTAATCGTTGCTCAGCAATTTGCTTAGCTTCGATAGCAGCCGCCTCATCAAGATCCGATGCACGTATAATCGTATCAGCTAATATTGTAACAACATAGGGCTGAATTTCTAACATGCCTCCATTAACATAAAAAACGTCTTCCTCTTCGTTAGGAAGAAGGGCAAGAATTTCTCCAGGTTTAATCGCTGTGATTAAGGGAAGGTGACCGGGGAAAATCCCTAGTTCACCCATTTGGCCAGTGACTAAAACTCTTTTTACTTCGCCTGAAAAAATAGCTTGTTCAGCGCTTACAATATCAAGACGCAATGTGGATGTTACCATAATTCTTTTGTCTCACTTTGACATTTTCTTCACCAAGCTGGATTATCCAGCAATCACATTTTGGTTGTTATTCATATTATCCGGCTTAAGCGCTATAAAGATTTCGCTTTTTCAATAGCTTCATCGATGTTACCCACCATATAAAAAGCATGTTCAGATAAATGATCGTATTTGCCTTCAACAATGCCTTTAAACCCACTAATGGTTTCTTTAATAGTAACATAACGTCCAGGTTTCCCTGTAAATACTTCAGCAACGAAGAAAGGTTGAGATAAGAAACGTTGAATTTTACGTGCGCGTGTTACTGTTAAACGGTCTTCCTCCGATAATTCATCCATTCCTAAAATGGCGATAATATCTTTTAATTCTTTATAACGTTGCAACGTTCTTTGTACAGATAACGCGACATCATAATGCTCTTGGCCAACAACTAATGGGTCTAATTGACGACTCGTTGAATCTAATGGGTCAATGGCAGGATAAATACCTATTTCTGCAATTTGACGAGATAAAACAACGGTTGCATCCAAGTGCGCAAAAGTGGTAGCAGGTGACGGATCTGTTAAGTCATCCGCGGGAACGTAGACGGCTTGTACCGACGTAATGGAACCTTTCTTTGTAGAGGTAATACGTTCTTGTAATGTTCCCATTTCTTCTGCCAAGGTCGGTTGATATCCAACGGCTGAAGGAATACGCCCTAGCAACGCTGATACTTCCACGCCAGCCAAGGTATAACGGAAAATATTATCAACGAAAAATAAAACATCGCGGCCTTCGTCACGGAAACTTTCAGCCACGGTTAATCCTGTTAATGCAACACGAAGACGATTACCCGGCGGCTCATTCATTTGGCCATATACCAGGGAAACTTTATCTAATACATTGGATTCTTTCATTTCGAGATAAAAATCGTTACCTTCACGAGTGCGTTCACCTACCCCTGCAAAAACAGAAAATCCACTGTGTTCAATAGCAATATTACGGATGAGTTCTAACATATTGACTGTTTTACCAACACCTGCGCCACCGAATAAGCCAACTTTACCACCCTTAGCAAAAGGACAAATTAAGTCGATAACTTTAATGCCTGTTTCGAGTAATTCTTCAGAAGCAGCTTGTTCATCAAAAGAAGGTGCTGGACGATGAATGGGTAATCGTTGCTTAGAATGAATAGGGCCTGCCTCGTCAATGGGATGCCCTAGTACATTCATAATTCTACCTAATGTTTCTTGACCAACAGGCACAGTAATAGGATGTCCCGTATCAATGACTTTCAAACCACGGCTTAATCCCTCTGAGCTCCCCATTGCAATAGTTCGTACGACTTTATTACCTAATTGCTGTTGAACTTCTAAAACCAAATCATGGTCTTCGACAGTTAGTGCATTAAAAATAGCAGGAACAGTTCCGCTGAATTCTACATCGATCACTGCACCAATAATTTCTACGATCTTACCTTCACTGACTTTATGTGCAACTTTATCTTCAATCATTGCTTCAACCTCTATAAAAAATTCATCTCTTAAGGAACGTGCACAAAATAAGCCAGACATTTTGCACTTTATATGTTAACCAATTCCACTGGCAACGATAAAATGGTACGAGTTATTTCATGCACGTTCCTAAACTACCGATGCTCCAGCAACTATTTCAGTTAATTCCCGGGTAATCGCTGCTTGGCGTGCTTTATGGTATGCCAGTTCTAAATCGTTTATCAATTCAGATGCATTCTCAGTGGCATTTTTCATTGCAATCATGCGGGCAGCTTGTTCACAAGCGATATTTTCTATGACACCACGGTAAACCTGTGATTCGATATAACGGGTCAATAACATATCAAGTAAGATTTTTGCATCATCCGGCTCATAAATGTAATCCCAGTAATGCCGTAATTTTTCATTTTCTGAGGGGATGACAGGCAAGACTTGTTGTACAGTAGGATCTTGGCGCATCGTATTGATAAATTCATTTGAGCATAAATACAAAGCATCAATTTTACCTTCTTGGTAGGCATCTAACATCACTTTTACCACACCGACTAAATTCGTTACAGTGGGTACATCACCTAAATGATCGACTTGCGCAAGAATATTGCCACCTACACGTTTAAAAAAATTTTCCGCCTTAGCACCCACTAAACAAAAACTGATTTCTACCTGTTTTTCTTTCCATTCTTTTAGGTCACGAAGCGTTGCTTTCAACAAATTGGTATTCAAACCGCCGCATAAACCACGGTCGGTTGTCACTACAATATAGCCTACTCGTTTAATTTCGCGTTCTTGTAAAAAAGGATGCTTATATTCAGCATGGCCTCTTGCTAAATGTCCAATCACTTGCAAAATCCTTTTCGCATAAGGTTTTGCGCGTTGCATGCGATCTTGGGCTTTACGCATTTTACTGGAAGCCACCATTTCCATAGCTTTTGTAATTTTTTGCGTATTTTTTATGCTGCGAATTTTAGTTCGTATTTCTTTCGCGACGGGCATCAGCGTTACCTATACGTAAATTTTTTTATATTCTTCAATGATTTTTTTCATGGTATTGACAATATCATCGTTATAGTCCGTTTTTTCATTCACTTGCCGCATAAAATCCAAGTGATTATTACGGAAATAACTTAATAAACCATGTTCAAAATCAGCGATTTTAGTTAAAGCCAAATCATCCAAATAACCGTGATCAGCAGCAAACAATAAAAGTGCCATTTCAGCAACCGATAATGGTTGATATTGTTTTTGTTTCATCACTTCAGTTAGTCGTTGTCCACGTTCAAGCTTTTTGCGGGTTTCTTCATCTAAATCGGATAAAAATTGAGAGAATGCGGCTAGTTCACGATACTGCGCTAACGTAATTCGTATACCACCCACTAGTTTTTTTATAATTTTTGTTTGAGCGGCGCCGCCGACTCGCGAAACAGATAAACCTGCATTAATAGCTGGGCGAATACCTGAATTAAATAGATCCGTTTCTAAGAAAATTTGTCCATCTGTAATGGAAATGACGTTTGTTGAAACGAATGCAGATACGTCACCGGCTTGTGTTTCAATGATAGGTAAGGCGGTCAAAGAACCTGTTTTTCCTTTTACTTTACCATCTGTCATTTGTTCTACATATTCTGCATTGACTCTCGATGCACGTTCTAATAAACGCGAATGTAAATAAAAAATATCTCCTGGGTAGGCTTCCCGGCCTGGTGGACGTCGTAGCAATAATGAAATTTGACGGTAAGCCCACGCTTGCTTTGTTAAATCATCATAAATAACTAACGCATCTTCGCCTATGTCACGGAAAAATTCGCCCATCGTACAGCCAGCATAAGGAGCAATATATTGCAATGCAGCCGCTTCGGCAGCAGAGGCTACTACGATGATGGTATGGGCTAATGCATGATGTTCTTCTAATTTACGCACGACTGCAGCAATAGAAGAAGCTTTTTGTCCTATCGCAACATAAATACATTTTACGCCGGTATCCCGCTGGTTAATAATGGCATCTATAGCAATCGCTGTTTTACCCGTTTGACGATCCCCAATAATTAATTCACGTTGGCCGCGACCTATTGGTACCATGGAATCAATGGCTTTCAATCCAGTTTGCATGGGTTGTGATACAGGCTGACGGAAGATGACACCAGGCGCTACTTTTTCAATGGGAGAAGTGAGTGTGGTATGGATTGGGCCTTTTCCATCAATAGGATTACCCAATGCATCAACAACTCGGCCTAATAAAGCCTCTCCTACCGGTACTTCAAGAATACGTCCAGTGCATTTTACCGTTTGTCCTTCTGCTAAATGATCTGAGCGGCCTAATACAACAGCACCTACGTAATCACGTTCAAGATTTAAAGCTAATCCATATGTTTTGTCAGCAAATTCAAGCATTTCCCCTTGCATGACATCGTCTAATCCATGTATACGGACAATGCCATCCTTAAGACTGAGAATGGTTCCTTCCGTACGCACCTCTGCTTTCACATTAAATTTGGCAATGCGTTCTTTGATTAATTCACTAATTTCTACTGGACTTAATTGCATTTGCTGCATAATACCTTACCTTAAAGAGATTCGAGTAATCGATTTAATTTGCCACGCACAGAACCATCTATCACTGTGTCACCGGCTCGCACTAAGATTCCACCTAATAACCCGGGATCCACAGAGCAATGTAATGAAACATTTCGTTGCAACCGTTTTGTTAAATTTTGTACCAGTTTTTGCTGATAAATAGCATCTAACGTGACGGCTGACACCACATCTACGTTGATATATTTTTCATGTTCAGCGCAATAGACAGTAAATAGGGCTGAAATATCAGGCAAAAGAGGAAGCCTTTTATTTTCTGCCAAAATGGATAAAAAATTCTTTTTTTCCGTATCTAAAACTGGATTTAATATATCACATAGTAATTCTATTAATTGTTTTGCTGTGACTCGTGGATTTTCCAAGAAAGGCATGACTTGATTATCTTGAATCACTTGCGCTGCATTATTTAGCATTCCTTTCCATGATGCTAAATCATCTTTATCTAATGCGGTTTCAAATGCAGCCACAGCATAGGGTCTTGCAAGCGTTGTCATATTCGCAAATATCATATTTCCGCCACGAATTCATCTAATAAAGCTGTTTGGGCAGACGGATCTAAATTGCGTTGAATAATTTTTTCAGCGCCTGCTATAGCAAGAGTCGCTAATTGTTTCCGCATGCTTTCTTTTGCTTGGTTAACTTCACGCATAATGTCGGCTTGAGCTCGTTCAAGTATGCGCGCTGCTTCTTGACGTGCATCTTGTTTTGCTTCATCTATTATTTGGATCATGCGCTTTTGTGCTTGATCAATCACATTCGCTGCTTCTATTTTTGCTTCACGAATAATATTGACTGCTTTACGCTCAGCATCGATTAACTCACATTTGCCCCGCTCAGCGGCTTGTAAACCTGCAGCAATTGTTTTTTCGCGTTCATTCAATGCTTTGGTAATAGGCGGCCACACATATTTCATAATGAACCATACCAAGATGATAAATGTGAACAGCTGACCAATTAGAGTGGCATTAATCTCCATTCATTTTCCTCGCGATTGGCTTAATTATTATTTACATTAGACGCAGCGGGTGCCGAAACAGTGGTTGACTGTGAAGCAGCATTTAACACCGGGCCTAAGAATTGATTGTCAGTAAAGAATAAAATTAATCCCATTACAATAGATATTACCGCAAATGCATCGACTAATGCTGCCATAATAAATACCCGCACTAATAACAGGCCGGATAATTCAGGTTGACGGGCAACACCTTCAACAAATTTTCCACCTAACACACCGAAACCAATCGCTGTTCCTAGTGATGCAAGGCCAATTAACAAACCCGCTGCTACTGCTTTTAAACCTTGTACTTCACCAATCACACTTGCAATTTCCATCAGACTCTCCTCAATAATCAAAAAACTTTAATGTGAATCATGTGCCATGCTGAGATAGACAATCGTCAGCATCATAAAAATGTAGGCTTGTAATGTAATAATTAAAATATGGAAAATAGCCCAGATACCGCCGGGTAACCATTGGATTCCCCAAGGCAACATCGCTATCAATACAAAAATTAATTCCCCTGCAAACATATTGCCAAAGAGCCGTAATGCTAAGGAAAAAGGTTTGACTGATTCTTCAATAAAACGAAATAAAATATTCAGAGGAAATAAAAAAGGTCCAAAGGGTCTAGTTAATACTTCTTTTCCTAATGACCATCCCTTAACAGTAAAATTGTAAAAAATAATTAGAAAAAATACTGATAAAGACATGGCAAATGTTGCATTAGGATCTGCTGTAGGAACACTTTTAAAATGTTCTACACCTGCCAAATTAAATAGTACCGGGAAAAAATCAACGGGTAATAAATCTAGGGTATTCATAACAAATATCCATAGAAATATGGCTAATGCCAAAGGTGCAATTAACTTGCTTTCACCATGATATGTTTCATGGACCGTGCGATTGACCCATTCAATAGCCATTTCAGCGACATTTTGCATACCACTCGGAACACCAATATGAATATGTTTTGCAACATAACGCAAAAATCCGGCAATCAAACATGCGGTGATGATTCCAACAACCATTGTATCGATATTGAGTGTCCAAAAACCACCATTGCCTAACTTAAACGTATGTAAGTTAAGCTGCAAATGCATTAAATGATGTTCAATGTAATTGGTAGTACTCATAATCTCGCCTTTTTCTTAACGACTAACACTAATGATGCAAGCCAAAATGCAACGATAGCAACTCCCAGTCCAATGATTGCATCAATCAATTGAATGGGTAAATACTTAATAAAAACAATAAATAATATTCCGCAGGTAAATAATTTTACGCTTTCCCCGACAACAAACTTCGCTAAAAAGCGTATTCCAGCATGTACATCAACTTGGGTGGAAAAAATCCACATAAAAAATGCTGTTGGCAACCAATAAGATAAAGCGCCTGCTGAAACGGAGAGTGCTTTTTGCATTCCCGCTAATAAAAATAACGTTAATATAACCGCAAGTATTATCAAAAATTGGTAAAACAGAATGCGAAACATTTCTCTTTTTACCTTGGGTAGTGGTTTTGCACACATATCCTTCTCCCAAGATGTCAACATCTAACTACGCGTAAAGTTTGGGCGAGTATAATGATTTTTTATACGCTCTGCAATCTCTATGAAAAATCTGTCAAAGCAATTTTAAAATGCCCGCTTCTTAGCAAAGTTAAAATGTCCTTTTTTTTATGAAAAATAAAGGCTTCGGCCGTCGTTCCGGCCATTTGCTCAGTCGTTGTTACATACAATCCTGTGAATCCTATTGTTTGGGATTACATCATAATAGCGTTGGCCGGAACGGCGGTCGAAGCAAAAATAAAGGAGGATTAATGCTTAGGAACTGTGCAAAAATAATTTTTCACAAAATATGATTTAATCCGTTGAAAATAGGGAAAAAATAAAAATCAGTGAAAATTTATTTTTGCACGCTTCCTTAGAGCATTAAGAATCTCTGTTCGTCCCATATAACTAGTGTAATTAAGCAAAAAATGCCAACAATTTATCCAAATCTGCTAGATTTTTATATTGAATAACCATCTTACCTTTACCTTTCGCATTATGTTTAATAGAAACACCTAATTTTAAGCGTGAAGCTAAATCTTCCTGTAACCGATGTACATCGGGATCAATTGATTTAGGCAAATGAGGCAATACGGGCAATTGCAAACGTCGAACCAAATTCTCTGTTTCACGGACGGATAACCCTTTATTGACTATCGTTTCTGCCGCATCGACTTGCAAATCAGGCGTTAATGTTAACAACGCCCGGGCATGGCCCATTTCTAAATCACCATGTTCCAGCATTTTTTTAACTTCATCAGCGAGAGATAATAAACGCAACAAATTAGTTACAGTTGTACGAGATTTACCGACTGCCTCAGCGACTTGGCCATGTGTCATAGAAAATTCTTCTAAAAGACGCAATAGTGCGCACGCTTCTTCAATCGGATTTAATTCTTCACGTTGAATATTCTCAATGAGAGCAATTGCAATGGCTGCTTCATCAGGGATTTCACGCACAATAGCCGGAATTTCTTTTAATTCTGCAAGACGTGCGGCGCGCCAACGTCTTTCTCCGGCAACAATTTCGTAACGCCCTCCTAATAAATGGCGCACAATAATAGGCTGAATAATGCCTTGTGAGCGAATGGAAAATGCTAACTCCTCAAGCGCATCCTGATTCATGTCATTGCGTGGTTGATATTTACCTGATTGAATTAAATCTAATGATAAATAACATAGCTTTTCTTTGGTGTTCTCTAATGGCTGATCAAGTAAATCGGAGCCGTGTGACATTGATCCAACTAATAAGGCATCCAAAGATTTACCTAATCCACGTTTTTTTACCATGACATTATCCTTTCATTATCCATTTAACTTTGCGCGCTAGCAACAGTATAGCACCTTAATCAATTAACGCATCAATGATGAATGGTCTATAACTATTCACAGCTATCGTTTTACTGCATAAAAAAGGTCAGCTTTGAACCGAGGGTATAAACAAAACGTATAAAAATAGCGAAGCATACACAGTATATGAGTAGATTTTCACACGTTTTTTCTTGCAACTTGGCCCAAAATGGCCTTTTCCAATTGGGGCCGCGAACGATTACAATAGTCTATCTTATGTCACAAGAGTTCTTTTTGGTGAATAAATCACATTATTTTGCTGCAATGAATGAGACATATTGGAGTTCAACAATTTAACTTGCATTAGTATACTTTCTAATTTGTCTTCAGCAAAAATCAATGAGGGAGCTCCTTCGTATGGTGTTTTTTCGAGCATCATAACAACCGTCAATAAATCCATTCTCACAGTTCCTACTTTTAAGGCTGTTGCAGGAGTAAGAGGAGGAGGGGGACTATAAAAAGTGCTAGGAATATTCAAAGACGGCAAATCGTGATGAGTCCGGAATGGAGGGGAAGACAAAGTGTGGTGCGATTGTTTCAAAGGAGAAGCTGGAAATATTATAGGCTCTTGATATTTGTTTTCTAAAGGTTCCAATTTAAAATCTTCATAATGTTTTTTTTCAAGAGAACTATTTTTTTTATCACCATTATCTATAAAAGAATATTTCTCTTCAGTCGAAGGTGGCTTTTTATTTTTATTAGGAAATAAAACGCTAGGTAACTCTGATAATTTTTTAGGTCGTGGCTCACTACTTTTTTTATCGAAAGATTTTTTTTGCTCATTAATAGATATTTTTTCTTGTTTTTGACTTTGTTGCTTCTGATTTTCTTCTGGCCGTATAGGATACATATTTGTTAATACTAAAGGAATTTTATGTCTGTCATAGTATTTTTGTAAATTTTTATGCGGTTTATGTGGATAAAGAATAAATGTCGTACTAGGTTCGCTACGCATTTGGGCTAACTCTGTAAACAGATACATCCGTATTTCTTTTTTCCCAATTTTCTCAAAATCTAAATAATTAAGGATAGCGTTAATGAACTTTATTAAAGCTTGATTTTCAAATTTTCTAGAATAAGCTGCATTGCTCAAAATAATTTTAAGTCTCTCGCCGGCTTCAATAAATTTTCTTTTTGTAAATACATCCTGAATGGTGGTATCAAATTCTTGTTTTTCTAATACATTATCAGCATATTCTTTTTCTATCGTCTCGAAGTTTTGACGGAATTTATTATATTTTTTACCATTATCATCCCAATCTTCTTCCATATCATATTTTCTTATAACATCTCCTAAAGATAAGACACCTCGTTGCATTGTGCCATCTTGAGTTGTCTTTGCTTCTAATTTATCCCAAATGGGTATTAAGGAATTAGTTAAAAGGGCACCTTCTTTTCTTGCGGCAGGTTCAAACATCTTTGCAAACAATTCGGCTGCTAAATCTGTATCAATATCTTTTTCATCAGAAATTTTTTGTAATATTGGATCAGATTCTAGTGCTTTAAATACGTTAAACAATTCTTCGTCTGTTAAAACGCTAGATTTATTAACATGACCATTTTGTGGGGTATTTAAGGAGACAATAAACTGATCAAAATTGAATCTTTGTAATTCCCATGCGATAAATAAAAATGCATTTTTAGGTTTGTTTTTTAAAGAATTTATTTTAGTAACAAAATTTTCTAAGTATTCCGCATCGGTTCCAAATTTGGAAGCACGCGATCCAACGCTAAAAGCGCTATAAATAGTAGATTCTTTTATGTTTTTCAGCATAGCTTGGGCGCTATGAATTTTGAGGTGGCATTTCATGATATCCTCTCCTTCGTTAGAATTTTTATAATTATTAAGATTTGCTAAGTAAAATAGAAATCCACGATATTGAAAATCAGTAAGCGTTCACGATCCTAAATCGACAAAGGCCATTTGGGGCCGAGGTTACAAGGAAAACGATAGTCATGAACAGTTACGAAAATCATGATATAGAGCATTCGTTGACAGCATTAACAACGACCGCAGAAGATCGAGGATTTATCGCATAAAAATTAATTAATCAACAGACCTTAATAACGACAACAGTGACAGATATATCTTACAACTTTTTAAGCTTAAATAAATAAAAAAATGTAAGCATTTGTTAATTTATTTTATATCGCACAATTTTTTATATTTTGCGCCATTATATTACAAAAAAAACACTTAATGTATCATTTACTAAACAACCATTATTGCTCGCAACAAATCTTTTACTATGGGATATTCATATACCTCTTTATCAATGCTTAAAAAAGCAGAATGTTCTAATTTATCTTCCATTGCCTGAATAATAAAAGAAATGTCACTCAATGTTTTAATAGAATTATTTTCATTTTTTATAAGTATAGGATCTTCTTCTGCCGTATAAGATTGATGTGGTGTCCTTATTAAAAAAATTTGCCAATCTTCTATATTATATTTTTGTTTAATGGTTAATAACATTAACTCTACGTGATGGATATTTTCTTGATTTAGACGAATAATTTTCGGCATGACTCGCCAATGTAATCGTTTCGCTAATTGCACCGCAATATTAGGCACATCCATTTGGGCTAATAATTTAATGGCCATAAAAATATCATAATCACACAACTCTTTATAAAGTGCATAATAAGTTTTAATAAATTGTCTTTTAAGATCTATCTTATCGCTTGTTGTTTTTAAATCTTGATTAAATTGATTAGCAAATAATAAAAAATGGCCTAAGCGAGTCTGTTTTATCGCTTCGAAAACTTCCATCGTTTCTAAATTTTCTGCCAAATTAGCTAACAATTTTACTAAAAAAAATTCAAACGCTAATTTTTTGTGATGCAAATAAATATTACGCGTCATTAAACGGCGCGCCATTAAATAATGCTCTACCACGCCAATTCCTTTGTGAGTTAGTCCAAGACGTTCCCCCTCAGCGGAATTCACTATAACCATTGAGTTTAACATCCATTGAAGATCATAATTCCCATAATTCACACCACAAAAAAGACTATCTCGCAATAAATAATCTAAACGATCAGCATCCAACTGCGATGAAACAATATCTGCAAGCACGCGATTGTGAGGAGCTTTATGCATAATCATGTTTTCGATCAATTTAAATTTTTCTGCTGTCAGCGGGTGACGCGGATTGAGTTGGTTATAATTTTGAAAAAAATCTGTTCTACGAAAATCTGACAAAAAATGAGGAGTCCAATCTTCATGGCGAATTAATTTTTGTTGAAAGATATCTTCAAAAGTATGTGAAAAAGGCCCATGTCCTATATCATGCAATAAGCACGCAATCATGACCAGTTGACGCTCTTCTTCTGCTAACCCAATCTTATGAGCAATTTGTCCGGCGACAAACGAACAACCTATACAATGATTAAAACGAGTATGGACAGCACCTGGAAAAATATAATCTCCTAACCCCAATTGTTTGATATGGCGTAGCCGTTGAAAATTCGGACTATCAATAAATGGTTTAATCCAATTATTTTCAATTGCACTGAACTGCATTGTTCCATGCACGGGGTCTTTAATAATGTGATAACTCAGTTGTTCCACCATATAATCCTTAGGAATTCTTATTTTGCAGAGCCTTTTATTGACAGCCCTACCGAGTTGCGCAGCAAAACGCATGAACGGTTACTTTTATTGCGAATCTTTATTACCTTCTGCGTAACGCTGTAAAACTTGATTGCCGATATAGTGATTCAATGGCTTAACTAAAAACTCTGTGGCGCCGACATCAAACGATTGCTGGATATAACCTCTGTCAGAATGCGCTGTCAATGCAATAATAGGAACATCACGATTCAGACCGGGTGAACCACGAATTTGGCTTATAACAGAAAGTCCATCCAAATCAGGTAATCCAATATCCATAAAAATAATATCGTAAGGCGAGTTGTTCGCATATTTCAATGCTAATTCTCCCGTTTCGACCGCATCGACTTTGCAATTAAGTTGTTGCAACAATAAAATCGTCATCTTTCTAACAAGATAATTATCTTCAACAAGCAATGTTGAAATTTCCTTTGTAGTCATAAGTGCATTTACTCCTGTAGTGTGGCTTATATTAAGCTCCTTGTGTTTTTCCTGTTTATAACTGTTTATTTTTAGGGAGTTGAAATGGGAAAACGCAGGTAAATATAGATCCTTTCCCTTTCTCACTCTCCAAAGAAATAGTTCCTTTTAAATCATTAATAAATTGACGCACTATCCATAGACCTAAGCCCGTTCCTTTATAAACGCCCTTATTGGAAGGATCACAACGCATAAATTTATCGTAAATAGGTTGATGATATTTTTTTTCAATGCCTATACCAGTATCTTCAATGGCGATTTCTATTTGCACACCCTCGGGGCCAAGAAATTCTAATACATTAACATGAATCTTAACATATCCGTGATCAGTAAATTTAATTGCATTATTGACTAAATTAAGCAAAATACGATGCAGCCTAAAGCGGTCGCCGATAATCCATTGGGGAATTGATTTTGGATAAATAAGTATTAAATCAAGTGATTTATGTTTTGCTGCTGCTGATTCCAAATTCAAAATACCATTGAGCATTTGTTCTAAATTAAATGCTTTTAGAATCATTGGCACTGTGCCGGTATTCATTTGCGAAAACTCGACGATATTATCCAAATAATTCAACAACTCATTGGTTGATCTTTCCAGTTCATTGATAAATTCTTTCTTAGCAGGATCTTGTTCTATTGAATTAAGGTAAGCTGCGACACCCATAATACCACAGAGAGGAGTACGAATATCATGCTCCATATTGCGAATAAATTCTGTTTTTGTTTGATTCGCTATTTCTGCTATTTCTTTCGCTTCTTGTAATTCTTTTTCAATTCTTTTCTGATCTGTAATATTTAATGAAATACCAAGTAAACCTATTATTTTCCCTTCTCTATTTTTTAAGGGAACTTTTTGTGTTAAATAAATTCCTTCATGTCCTGGTATTTCACATATTTCTTCTCCTAAATACGTTGCGCCCTCTTCTGTAACAGCGTGATTAACTTTACGAATAGCTTGCGCATCACCGGGTGGAATAACAGCAGTCAAATGTTTACCGATAATTTGCTCTCGAGAGCCGAGATTTAAAAATTTAGCGACTTGAGTATTGCTGCCTAAGTAATATCCGTCCTTACTCATCCAGTAAACATGGCCAGGCATTAAAGCAAGCACATTTTCTAATTCATCAATTTTATCGCGCAATGATTGCACAATTGCACTTTCTTCTTTACCTTCTAAACTGAGCATTGTTTCTTCCATATTTAGCTCATTAGTATACAATTACCTAATTTTGCAAATCTAATAAAGGACATCTATATAATGGCATTGAGTATTGTGATCCTGGCAGCCGGCCAGGGTAAGCGAATGAATTCACAATTTCCCAAGGTATTACATCAGTTAGGTGGAAAAACCTTACTTGAACATGTTGTCACCTCTGCCTCAAAACTCAACTCCATAGAGCCACCTATTGTTATTTATGGTCATCAAGGTGAGCAAGTGAAACATAGGCTCGCCCATTTAAATGTCCAATGGGTAGAGCAAACACAGCAGCTAGGCACGGGTCATGCCTTGCAACAAGCGTTACCTTTTATTCCAGACCATTATTCTGTTTTAGTATTATACGGTGATGTTCCGCTAATAAGAACGGATACGTTAAAAAATTTATTTAATAATACATCCAAAGAAGCCATTGGTATTCTTACTGCGTATTTCTCAGATCCAACAGGCTTAGGTCGAATTATTCGTGACTCTGAAAACAACATCATACGAATAATTGAAGAAAAAGATGCAACTGCGGAGGAACGCGCGATAAAAGAGATCAACTCAGGAATTTATCTCATTCCTGCACGCTACCTGAAGAAATGGCTACCTACCTTAAATAACCAAAACACGCAGCAAGAATATTACTTAACAGATATTTTTTCAATAGCAAAGAAAGAAAATATTTTTATACACAATGAAATGCCAACAGATTATCAAGAAGTACTAGGAATCAATGATCGCATTCAATTAGCTAGTTTAGAACGATTTTATCAATGGGATGTCGCTAAAAAGCTAATGCATCAAGGCGTTACATTGTTGGATCCACATCGTTTTGACCTACGTGGCCATTTAACGGTGGGCCAAGATGTCGCTATTGATATCAATGTCATTATTGAAGGTAACGTGATCATCGGCAATCGTTGTATCATTGGCCCTAATACCTTGCTTCGCAATGTAACGCTAGGCGATGAAGTCACCATTCATGCCAATAGCATTATTGATGGCGCGGAAATAGCTTCTCATTGCGTGATCGGGCCTTTTGCACGGGTTCGTCCCGGCACACAGCTTGGCCAGTATGTACATTTAGGTAATTTTGTGGAAACAAAAAATAGCATCATCGCAGAAGCCACTAAAATTAATCATTTATCTTATATAGGTGATAGCGACGTTGGTTCACACGTTAATATTGGTGCCGGAACCATTACGTGCAATTATGATGGTATCAATAAAAACAAAACGGTGATTGGCAATGATGCCTTTATTGGCTCAAACACAGCATTAATTGCTCCCATTACAATCGGTCAAGGTGCAACGATTGGAGCTGGCTCCACGTTGACGCGTAATGCACCACCCGAACAACTGACGTTAAGCCGCGCAGAACAACGCAGCTTAGCCTGGTCACGAAAAACGAAAAAAGAAAAGGAATCATAACTTATGTGTGGAATTGTTGGCGCAACAGCATTACATCCTATTGAAAAAACATTAATTGATGGTTTAAAACGGTTAGAATACCGTGGATACGACTCTGCCGGATTAGCCGTATTAAATGCCGATCATTCTCTCGAATGTCTTAAAGCGTTAGGAAAAGTTCGAAAGTTAGAACAATTACTTAATCAATCGGGTGTACGAGGCAATAGCGGTATTGCTCATACGCGCTGGGCAACTCATGGTATCCCCTCTGAAAAAAATGCCCATCCTTTAATATCAAATGACCAAATTGTTTTAGTCCATAATGGTATTATTGAAAATCATGAAACATTAAAACAATTTTTAATAGAAAAAGGGTATGCTTTTCAATCAGAAACAGATACAGAGACCATCGTTCATTTATTGCATTATCATTTTCAATTGGAGAAAGATTTATTACTGGCGACACAAATCACGGTCGATCGTTTAAAAGGTTCTTATGCATTAGGCATTCTTTCCATACACCATCCCAATTATTTAATTGCTGTACAACATGGCTGTCCAATCGTTATCGGCAAAGGCGAAACAGAAGGCGAAAATTATTTTGCGTCAGATTCTCTCGCATTAATCCCGCTGACAAAAAATATGATTTATTTAGAAGCAGGGGACATTGCCTGCATTACCCCTCACTCCATTAATATTTATGCCGCAAATCGTCAGCCTATTGAACGTAAATTAAATCGGTTAGATCTCAATTTAGATCTCATTGATCGCGGAAAATATCGTCACTTCATGATAAAAGAAATTTTTGAACAGCCTCAGGCCATTCTCAATAATTTTGAAGGACGGATAGCAAACCAACACATTTTAGAAAGTGCTTTTAGTTTAAGTGCAAAGGACATTTTTAAATGCACACAACATATACAAATCATTGCGTGTGGCACGAGTTATCATGCTGCCATGGTTGCCCGTTACTGGATAGAAGCATTGGCCGGCATTTCTTGCTCCGTAGAAGTAGCCAGTGAATTTCGCTATCGAAAAACAGTTGTGCAACCTAATAGTTTATTTGTGACTATTTCGCAATCCGGCGAAACAGCAGACACATTAGCTGCATTACGATTAGCAAAGAATAGTAATTTTTTAGCTTCGTTAACTATTTGCAATGTACCAGAAAGCGCTTTGGTTCGAGAATCCGATTTTCATTTTATGACACGTGCTGGCGTTGAAATTGGCGTCGCCTCAACGAAAGCATTTACAACACAGTTAACGGCATTAGCTTTATTTACCTTAGCGCTGGGCAATCAGCGCGACCTCTCTGCAGATATCAGCGCACATTTAGTCAATGAACTAAAAAAATTACCTGATGCTATTGAAGCGGTATTAAAACTTAATCCTATTATTATTGAATTAGCAAAAAGTTTCATTGATAAAGATCATGCCTTATTTCTGGGACGTGGAGCAATGTACCCTATTGCCTTAGAAGGTGCATTAAAGCTCAAAGAAATTTCATACATTCATGCAGAAGGTTATCCTGCTGGAGAATTAAAGCATGGGCCTTTGGCGCTGGTAGATAAATTAATGCCAGTTGTTGTAGTGGCTCCCAATGATGATTTATTAGATAAATTGAAATCTAACCTGCAAGTCGTCCGAGCACGTGGTGGGAAATTATATGTTTTTACAAACAGTGCGGCAGTTTCTGATCCGGATATTCATATAATAGAAATGCCAAGCATAGATCCTTTTTTCGCACCGATTTTATATACAGTACCATTGCAATTACTGGCTTATCATGTTGCTGTTTTAAAAGGGACGGATGTCGATCAGCCGAGAAACTTAGCGAAGTCAGTAACGGTAGAATAGTATATGGCTTAATGGCACTAACCTAAAAAAACATCATTTTTAACAGTTAAGATTCGATCTATTCAGCGCACTTAGTAATTTGCACCAATTTTTTTAGTGCGTTGCTAATTGTTAATTCCTATTTGACGAAGATCATGTGCGCTCTGTTTAAGGCGATTCATTTCAAACACAACTATATTTATAGTACAGAAAACGCTAATTTATACAAATTAGTTCTGGAGATATTCTATTAATAAATTATAATCGCTTTTTATCATAGTTTATTGTCATTAAATTGTATTTGCTTAATCCAAATATGAATTTTTTACAGGATAAGCTAACTATAATGAAATTTAAAGGGTAATTATGCATATACAGACATCCTTAGGACAACAAGTTTCAGATAAAATATCATTATGGATATTTATTCTTATTATTTCCGTCATTGTAGCAATTTTTGTGGTATCTTTTTTTTATCGCAACAAATGTTTAATAAGCAAATTAATATTTGGAATAAAATTGCGCCCCAACAAATATTAACTAATCTTATGGATTCAGATTATTTTGCAATAGAAAGAGAAATTGATTTCTTAAATTCGACCGAATTATTTTCATCATTTGTTGTTTTAGACAATAAAAAAAAGACAATAGCTTATTTCTCTAGAGAAAATATTAAGGACGAGCACTTAATACCAATACAGGATGATGCCAAAGTTACGTGGGGATATTTTTATTTTAAACCTGATTTTAATCATTTTATTTCTCCATTTCTAATTGCCGCTGGAATTTTTTTTCTGGTTGTTATGTTTTTATATTTCATTATTCGATGGCGAATCAGGATCAGCCTTGAAACAGAGTTTAAAAAATTTAACAAATTCCTTGATGAAATTGAAAATATTACAGAGCGATTGCCTGAAATTTATAATTTAGAGCTTTCTTTCGATTTTAAATTATCCCAAAATAGCGAACAGCTTATTATTAATAAAGCAATCTCGAAATTAATGAATGAGATTAAAAAATCCAATAAATCGCTGCGTGAAGCAATTTCTGCTACTGAGCAAAGACGTTTCCAGGAAGAGCTTACCCGGACTGCATTACAAGTAGCACACGATATTGCCTCTCCTATTGCGGTATTGGGAATTGTTGAATCGACGGCAAATACACTCCCAGAAGATAGTCGATACTTGATTAGACGCGCTATAGCAAATATTAGAAATATATCCAATACATTACTTAAAAAATCTAAAAAAGATTCTTCTTCAATTTCAGGTCTAGTAAAACAATCATTACAATCTCTTATTGAGCAATCAGTGGCGGAGAAGAGCGTCCAATATGCTAATCATGTAAGATTATTTTTTGATTGTAGCGAAGATGCGTATAAAATTTTTTCATTGATTAACCCTGTGGAATTAAATAGAGTTCTATCAAATCTGATAAATAACTCCGTTGAGGCGATGGAAAATGATAATCAGATTAATATTTCATTAAGTAAATTGAATAATGAAGCATTAATCAAAATTCAAGATTATGGCAAAGGAATTTCTTCAGGTATTTTGACTAACCTGGGTAAATTTGGTAAATCTTTTGGAAAGTCTCAAGGAACCGGCATTGGTCTAAATCATGCAATTAATGCGATTGACGAATGGAAAGGTCGATTTGATATCCAATCGAAAATCGGGGAAGGTGCTACAGTGAAAATTTTCTTACCTATGTGTGAACCACCTTCTTGGTTTTTTTCTGAAATTAATTTAGAAGATAAAAAAACGATTGTTATTATTGATGATGATGAATCAATTCATGCGATTTGGAAAAAAAGATTTGAACAATACGAAGATATGGAGATAATTCATTTTAATTTGCCAGATCAATTAATTAGGTGGTTTGAAATGAATAGAAATCAAAATATTTTATATTTATGTGATTATGAGTTTGTTGGGTCAAGCATCAACGGAATAGAATTGATAAAAAAATTAAAGATAAACCATGTAAGTGTTTTAATAACTAATAAATGTATAAATGAAATTATCATTCAATGTGAAGCAGAAAATATAAAAATTTTACCAAAAAATTTGGCGGGTGTTATTTCAATAGTTAATCCTAAAATATTAATGAGCAATTAAGTTAAAAAATTATGAACTATCAAGAAGCGTTCTTAAATATCAAGAAATTTCCTAGAATTTTTTGGGTGATAATCTCGGCAACATTTATTAATCAAGTAGGAAATATGGCGTTTGTTTTTTTAATGCTATATACCACAGAACATTTAGGATTTTCTTTGTCTCAAGGCGCAAATTTATTTGCAGTTGTGAGTGCAAGCATGTTGCTTAGCGGAATACTATCTGGGAATTTAATTGATTATTTTGGTGCCTTTCGTATAATGATTTTTTCTGTTTTTATGAATGGAATCATTTTATTAATACTTTCTTTTTTACATAATTATTACACTATGATGGGTATGTGTTTTGGCTGGGGATTTTTCTATGGAGTTTATCGTCCAGCGTCCCAAACGACTGTGAGCTATCTCACTATTGATGGATTGCATAAAATTACGTTTTCCGTGTATCGCTTAATAATTAACTTAGGTATGAGCATGGGGCCAGCAATAGGTGGTTATCTTGCTATGCATTCATTTTCACTCATTTTTATTAGTAACGGAATTGTGAATATATTAGCAGGTATTATTTTGTTATCAAATTATATAAAACTAGCAGTGGATCCTATTGTAAAAAAAAGAAAAATTCTTTCATTAAAGTTTATCGCGTCTGACCCTATGTTACGCTTATTTTTGATTGGCATCATTCCAATTGCGATGGTGTTCTACCAACATGAATCAACTCTCCCTATTTATTTAAAACAAAATCTAGAATTTCCAATAAGTTTTTATGGATGGTTATTTACTATTAATACTCTCATGATTGTATTTTTAGAATTATTATTGAATATTGCAACTATTAACTGGCCATATCGGGTAAATTTTATTCTAGGATCTGTATTTATTTCACTTGGATTTGCGGGAATATATTTTGCTAGTAAGATGTGGCATATCATCATGCTTACTGTAATTTGGACAATTGGAGAGATGATTTTGTTTCCAGCGGCAAGTAGTTATATTGCGGAAATAGCACCGAATGAACGAAGAGGTAGTTACATGTCTCTCTTTAATGTATCGATAAATTTTGGTTTATTTATAGGCCCATGGATGGGTGCCATTATAATGCAACACATGGGCGGATCTTTCTTATGGCCTATCTGTGGGATGTTCGGGATTTTTTCATGTGTAATATTTTTCTTTTTGCAAAAATCTAAAAATATAAAAATATAAAAATATAAAAATATAAAAATATAAAAATATAAAAATATAAAATAAAATATTTTTTCAAAGGTATAATTTTATTATATACTGCATCAGTATAATTTTAAAATTTATAGAGGACTTTATATGAAAAAATATCGAACTAAATTAAAATCTATTGGCGCAAGCTATGTTTATTAAAATAAATATTGTAGAAGATTTGATAACTTCTGCAATATTTATTTCCATATACCCTGCGGCTTGCCACGGGGTTGTTCATTCTCAATGTCTTTTAATTTTTTACTACTCCATGAGTGTTTTGGTTGCTTATAGCAAACTCAAATTTTTCTGGAGCGACCGAATTACGAACTGTTTTTGGTATTCCTATCATTTTTAGGCGATCCTCTAAACCTGTTGGCGATATTATTACCATAAGTTTTAGTGATATTTCACTGATGGTCTTAATACTATGCTTACACAATGGTGCAATATATGCTATATCGTGTTGTTTAAAAGCATGTTCTTTTCCATTGATCATGATAATACCTTCGCCGTCAAGGCATATAAAAATTTCTTCATCATTTTGATGAAAATGTTCTAATACTTGGCCGTCTTTTGGTAATTCATGTAAAAATATTGTATGGTTTGTTTTTTCAATATTCCAAGGGCTAACTTTGATTGTAATACAGTTGCCCTTAACCCCAGGTTGCCAAAATGCCTCTCCATCTTTATCAGAAACAATGCAACTTTTTGATTTATTATTCATAAAACACCTTATAGCTAAATTTTACAATCATTAGTTCTCTGTAATTGCGAAATATGAAGAAATGGATTAAATAGAAAATCCGGAGGAATACCTGAAATACACTTGCTTACAATATTTGCATGATCCATATAAAATAATGGAATAATTATACCTTGATTTTGAATATATTTAGCAATATTTTGATATGCCTGAAATCTTCGATGAGAAGAAGATTCTGAAATTGCGTCTTGTAACATACTATCAATTTTTAAATCCTTTACATTCGCATGGTTTGTACCTAATTTTGTAAAAAATTGCAGTACTGAATATGCTTCGCGATTCTTAAATACATAAAGCTCAACAAATCCATCAAGTTGATGATTGAGGTATAATGGTATTAAAGTTGCATAATTTTTATGATATTCAAATTTTAAGTCGATATTAAACTTTTTTGCAATATCTATAATTTGATTTGATTCACAACTATTTTTTGAGTCTTCAAGTTGTTGTATAGTAATAGTTGTTTTTTTGATTTTTAATTCTGGAATTTTTTTAAATACCTCATCCATCGGCATCTCATATAAGAATTGAGGTGCATTTCCATCAAGTGCTCCTCCGGTTCCTGTTGGTATTAGGCCATAAGCTTTGTGGGCGCCAGGGATACATTGTTGGTTAAAATTATTGTAAATTGCAGCAGCAAAATATTTTCTAAATAGAACATTATTAAAAGGAAATCTTTGATTGTTTAACACCATGACTTCTGTAATATTGGGTTTTATTCTCTCTAGATTATAATTTTTATCTTGAATATTCCAAACATCTTGCATTTTGTACATAAGTGCCCCATCCGGTTTGTCTTCAAGGAGTATATTGCGTAGATTATTTCCGTCAGCATAAAAAAGAACAACTCCCTGATTGAATGTTTTATTATCTATTGATGCATATGGATTTTTTTTAAGAATTATATATTCATTATTCGCTTCTTGAAGAATATATGAACCAGATCCAATTAATCCATCTTTAAATAATTTTGTAATAACTAAAGCTGGAGAGGCAAGCTGTGAAAGAAAATTAGTTGGACTACAGTTAATATTGAATTTAATTCTATATTTATCAATTATACTAAGGCCAAGTTTAATATTTTTATTTTTTACATGCTCAACGCAGCCATCTAACCCTTTTATTTCTTCAAAAACGTTACTTTTTTCGCTACAAATACGTTCCATTGTATTGGCTATATCACGACTAGTTACTTCTGTATTATCTGAAAAATAATGACGAGATTTGATAGTGATAATAATTGAATGATTATCATCAGTAATAAGCCAGGACTGCGCCAATATCGGTTGCAGCTCTTGTTGAGAACCAATGGAAATTAATGGCTCATAGATTAAAGGAAGGCTTAGTTTTGTATGTGCATTCAAGAATAATATAGGATCTAGTTTACCCATTTTTACAGGTACACCCAAAACAAGAAAACCTTTTTTTTGCCAATTTTTTATAAATACATTATTTGGATTCGAAAATGCAAAAGTAGATTGCAATAACATACTAATTAATAATATTTTTAATAAACAAGATTTCATCGTGTTCAAGTTGCTCCATCAAATTTTCATCATTATAAATATTTACAGCTATTTTGCGTGCTTTCTCATAAGATTCATCATTCAAGTAATAATTCAAAATTTCTAACCATGGACTAATTGCTAACTTATCAATCTCTGTAGCTAAATATAAAAAGTTAAGCGCTTTATTTTTATTGCCTAGTTTTTCAAGACATAATGCATAATAATAAATGTTCATACCAGTTCCTGGTGGCCCAAGCTCAAGGGCCACTTTAAAATAGTGAGCTGCTTTGTCATACATTTCATTTTTTATATAGAAAAAACCAAGCTCACTGAAACCAGTTGAATCGTATGGATCAATCTTAATTAATTGAAGTAAATTTTCCTCCGCAAGTTTTAATTGATTATTTTCTAGACTCCATTTTGCCAAAGATTGTGTACAAGTGAATAGATTATCCAGCGACACCATTCTTTCCAGTTCACATTTAGGTTGCAAGTATCGAGCAAGATTAAGTGATTCATTTAAAAAACTGGCTCTGGTTTCATTGCTAAAACCAAGTACCATTGCTATGCCTCGGTAGGCAATAGAGCATTGATATATATTGATAAATGTTTTTTTTTCCAAAATTTCAACATAACTTAAAAGATATTTACTTAGATTAAATATTTTTTTGCTGGCATGATCTATCTTATGTCTGTAAGAATAAACAATCAGTTGGTTCAAAATTTTTATTTTTTCAATATTTGATATGGTTATATTATTATAAAATTGATCTACAAGTTCCAGTAGATCATCTATCCTAATGGAAATATTATTTGATAATAATAGTTCAATCTTAGCAGTTTCTTTTATTAATTTTATTTCTAAATGATTAGGCCCACAATAATTAATTGGGAAGTATTTAATTATACTTTCAAATTTTCCGTATCGTAATAAAATATTAGACCAATTAATATATTCTCTGGCATTATTTTCTGAATTATCACAAATTAAATTTTCTAATGAATTAATATGATTATTTATGAATATATTAATCATAGAATCAAAATTTTTTCTAAACTCTTTAGATTCTAATTCGTAGAGTTCTTTAAAAAAATCTTTTCTTGGAATTCGCTGAGGGAATGCAATAACATGATTTATAGAGTCAGGCAATTTCGATAATAAATCTAAAAATAAACTATAATATTGAGAGTTTCGGGTTGAATTCTTATATATTTTCCCTGTATATCCATGTGATAGGTTATTGTATTTGTAATTCATGCAAATTGTCCCTAAAATAAATGTGGAGTTTACGAGAAATATTTTATTAAATCACTAAAATTTGCTAAAACTTTTTTCATTCATTGGATCGCATCTGTCATTTTTCTACAACATTCATTCAAGCGGCTCATAATAATTGTTAAACTTTTTGAATGGTATAAGATAATTTTTATTAAAATTACATGCCTCGACCGCGGTTCTGCCCAGTTATCACATTAGGCAGCCCTCCGTAAAATCGCTTTTTGCAGGGATTGTCTAGCAACAGATGGCATTTGTTGCATAATGCAATCAAATAGGTTTCTTATTTTTTTTCAAAAAATCGTTTTACTGCAGTTGTATTATCTGGTTGCGTAATATAACCGTTAATGCATTTACTTTCTATAGCTCTTCAGATAATTATCCGAAGAGCTATAGCATTTTATCTGACAGCCATCTGAGCGGCGCATCAGCCTCAGCACATTAGTGTCAGTGAATGTATTTATTTTGAGCCCATTGCCTTAATTGGGCACGATGTAGTTCTAAGGATGCATAAAATGCAATATCTTAGTTTAGTGCCATTAGGTTAAACGCATTTTTTCTTGCTTCGGATCTAAGTTTACTTCTAAATTCTCTATTTTTTCCCGCATTATTTCTTCTTTTTGTGGAGCAATATTCAATTGCTTTGCCTCTTTTCTTGTTGATCGGGAAGTATTAATCATTTTTTTTATCGATTTTGAAGAACTCTTTATACTGGCTGCTGTTGCTCCACCAGCAACTAGACCCACTGCAATTTTATAAGTACCCAATGCTATAAAATGAAGTGCTGCAAGTTTTGCAGCAAGACCTCCAGTAAATACAGTGGCCGCTGCAAACGCAATCGTTTTCCGAGGATGTTCCTTTATCCAGCCAATCTTACGTAAAAAAGCATTCCACCATCCCCTTTTAGGCTGGGTCACTGTAATTATTTTTTCACGATAAGCATTTATTTCTTGATGAACATATGCAGATTGCGTGTTAATTTTAATTTTTAATTCATCCAATGGCGTTTTATTTCTTAATAACTGATTTAAATATTCTTTGCGCTTTACCATTGAGCACTTAAATGCTCGCATCTCTTGCAAAGAAAGTAAGTCTTTTTTCTGTTCTCGAGATAACTTAATGGTCTTTTCATTTTTAGATATTAACTGCTGAAGAATATTAAGCGCTTCTTTGCCTTGGCTTTTTATCATTTTATTCTTAAAAATATATTCCTGTTCTGCAACAAAACACAAGGCTGCGTCAATAAGATCCATTTGTATGGCTATAGCGTCTCTTACATCGCTGATAGAATTAATTGTTGGAAAATGCTCAATGGATTTCTTTTTTTGATTGATCTTGTATTGTCTTACTGAACCGCCTATTGTCTTAAGAGCAGAGACTTTAATACGGTTTTCCAAGTCCGCTGAAGGATTATCTTTATCTAAATTTTTATAAAGCCCCTCTTCTAGAACGGACTGAGGCAATAACTTCATCATGGTATCAAACATTTCTTTATTTTCTTTTATATTAATTCTTCGAGGAAATGGCATGAAAAGTTGATCTGCACCACCTGGTGTTACAACAGATCTTTTATCTCCCGGATGAGACAGAGACCAATGATCCACTGTCGCACTTGCAACCGATTTCAAAGCTAAAATAGGCTTTAATGGTTGATAAGGAGTTAATGTTCTAAGCGAAGATCCTTCATTCTTGAGAGCAGCAATGACCGTCCATATATTAATATTTAAAGTGCCTAATTTGGTAGGTTCTGTAATACTTTCTTCTAAGGGGAAAAAATAGCGGCCCGGCCTATCAACAGGATTGTATTGTGCGCAGGGTTTATTCCATTCAACAATGGAGACGGGCTGACAAATATCAACTCCCTTAGCATTACTGGTGGCAGACGCTTGTAATTCTTGCTCTATTTTAATTAATTGAATTCTTTCAGCTTCGTCCAGCTGAGTCTCATTATCTTTTAATTTTTTATAAATGGGATCGTTATATAATTTATCATTCTTCTCTGCTTGATAATAGAATTCCCAGGCCAGTTTAAGATGTTTAACGGCTGTTGCGTCATCTATTTGCGCTTCTTCTAGCATTGCATTTTTTATATCTTTTAATGATTCAGAGAAATCGCCAGCATTTAAACGTTTTAGATTCTCATTTATTATTTTTTCTTTTTCTTCCCAGTGTTTCGTTTGTGCTGAATCAAGTGATTGATTTTTCTGTTTTTTACACCAATATAATTGACGCATTAAGGCATTTTCACAAATAAATAATTCTGCTTTTTTTTCAAAAAACTCTTCTGCTGATAAAGAATTTTGTAGGTCAATATATCTATCTTTCATAAAAAAGCTCCTCATTTATTAGAAAGCTTTTTTAACTATATAGTTAAACTCTTAAAGTAATATTAACTCAGTCTTAATAAAGGATTAACTGGCGAATCAACGCTGGGCCTTTGTAAATGAATCCCGTGTATATCTGCAATAAACTCGCACCTGCCTTTATCTTCTCATGCGCGTCCTCTACACTCAGGATGCCCCCGCTTGCAATAATCGGAATAGTATTACCTAAAATCTGGTGAAACTGCTTAAGAATATGAGTCGAACGTGAAAAAAGGGGTTTACCACTCAATCCACCTAACTCTTTCGCTAATAAATAATTTTCAACACCTTCACGGCTCAATGTAGTATTTGTTGCAATGATTCCATCGATTTTTTCTGATAAAAAAATATTGGCCATATCAATCACTTGTTCTGATGATAAATCAGGAGCAATTTTAACGACTAATGGCACATATTTATTGTGCGTTTGAAAGAAAGTATTTTGTGCTTTTTTCAAATACTGTAAAAGATTTTGCAATAAATCCGCATGCTGTAGTTGTCGTAAATGTTCGGTATTAGGCGATGAAATATTAATTGTTACATAACTGGCAAAAGGTAAAACGCGATTAAACCCATATAAATAATCATCTAAGGCATGCTCAATAGGCGTATCTTTGTTTTTGCCAATATTCACCCCCAAGATACCTTTAAATGCCGTTTTTCGTAACTGTTTGACCAGGTAGTCAACCCCTTTATTGTTAAAGCCCATACGATTAATAAGCGCTTCTTGTTCTGGCAAACGAAATAATCTTGGCTGAGGGTTTCCTGTTTGTGCTTTTGGGGTTACCGTGCCAACTTCAATAAAGCCAAATCCTAATGCAGCCAATGCCTCAATATAATCACCATTTTTATCCAGTCCTGCTCCCAGACCAACAGGACTAGAAAAATGTAAGCCCATGACATTTTTTGGTGCTAAAACAGGGGAATGAATAAAAGAGATTAATTTAATTTTCTCTAATAGTCGCAAACTCTTTAATGTAACAGCATGTGCTGTTTCTGGCTGCAAACAAAACAGCACATGTTTCAAAAAAGGATATATCATGTATTCATCTCATGACTTAGACATTTCCAGTCCCATATAAACCGGATCACCATTTTTTAATTTAAATAAATCGACTAAATCAATGGTATTTTCATTATTCCACCAGGTTGCATGCATAATGCCTAATTTACGTGAATGAATCGCTTTCAAATAATTATCGCATAATTGACACGATCCAAACTGGGGTGAAAAAGCAGAACATGCTTTACCTATTTCATTGGTTGCATAAGAATTATAGTATTGATAACAAGAATGGACTTGATATTTTCCAATAAAAGTATGTATTTTATAGTGACTCGAATTAAGATGATATTCATAACGTAATCGATTCACTAACACAGCAGAAATAGCATCGAGTTTCACTACATCTTTCTTCGAAAAATAAATTCGGTCATCTGCGTGATAAAGATTGGCAGTCATTGCCACAGCTTTTAATTGGCGAAAATCCTTACGTATCACAGGATCTGAAAGCATTGCCATAAATTCCGTATTTTTACTACTAGAAAATTTTTTTGTACCAACAGCACAGGCTGATAACAGTAAACAAATAAATAATAGAATTCCTATTTTTTTCATATTCTACTCCATTATGCGCTGACAAAACTGGCAATTAGCCATTTTGTTCCAACTTTTTCAAATCGAACTTGAATGCGTGCATGTTCACCGCTGCCTTCATATTGTAATACGACTCCTTCGCCAAATTGATGGTGTGTGACTCGTTGACCCATTTGCAGTCCACTTTCAGAGGCAGACGAAATAGAAGTTATATTTTTAGCAGATGATTCAGGCCGGGAAATGCGTGCTTGCAAGCGTACATGCTCCAAACATTCGGCGGGAATGTCGCTTAAAAAACGCGAAGGCTGGTGGTATGCTTCTTTTCCATATAAACGACGCACTTCAGCATAGGTCAAATAAAGTTTCTGCATAGCACGTGTCATTCCGACATAACATAAGCGTCGCTCTTCTTCTAATCCTTTAGGATCTTCCTTTGTCATATAATGGGGAAATAATCCTTCTTCCATACCACATAGAAAAACGACGGGAAACTCTAATCCTTTTGCGGAATGTAGTGTCATGAGTTGCACACCCTCTTCATGTTGGTCGACTTGATTATCTCCACTTTCTAGAGCTGAATAAGATAAAAAAGCAAGCAATGGTAACATGCCTGACCCATCATCTTCAGGCGTAAATTGTCGGGCTGCAGTGACTAATTCTTCTAAGTTTTCTAGTCTCGCTAATCCTTTTTCGCCTTTTTCTTTACGATAGTGCTCAATCAATCCGGTATTATGAATAATATGTTCGACTTGTTCATATAAACTCAATGCACTCACATCGTGTGCTAATGTATCGATTAATTGTAAGAAAAGTTGCAATGCATGAGTTGCCCGCGCCGTTAACGCTTGACTTGTTAAAATAGTCGATGCTGCACGCCATAACGAAATATTATTTTGTTGAGCTAACTCTCTTACCATAACTAAAGTACGATCGCCAATACCACGCGTTGGCGTATTCACCACCCGCTCAAATGCAGCATCATCATCGCGATTAACGATCAAACGTAAATAAGCTAATGCATCTTTAATTTCTGCGCGTTCAAAAAACCGTAGGCCACCAAACACGCGATAGGAAATACCAAACTGCATTAATGCTTCTTCTATGACACGCGATTGCGCATTAGAGCGGTACAGAACAGCGATATCTTGGAGTGAATGACCTGCACGCTGCCAATCACGAATGCGATTCACTAGATAACGGGCTTCATCTAAATCATTAAAACCCGCATAAACAACAATACGTTCTCCTTGACTGCCTTCCGTCCAGAGGTTTTTACCTAATCGCCCTTCATTTTGTGCAATAAGAGCATTCGCAGCTTTAAGAATAATACCTGTGGAGCGGTAATTTTGCTCCAGCCGTATGACTTGCGCAGAAGGAAAATCTTTACGAAAACGATGAATATTTTCAATTTTAGCGCCACGCCATCCATAAATCGATTGATCATCATCGCCTACAATCATTAAATGATTAGTGTCATCTATTAATAATCGTATCCACGCATATTGAAGTGTATTCGTATCTTGAAATTCATCCACTAAAACATAACGAAACCGGGCACGATAATGCGCTAAAATATCAGGGTGTGTTGTCCACAAGCGATGTACTTTTAAGAGTAAATCGGCAAAATCAATCGATCCTGAACGTTGGCACGCCTCTTCATAAGCTAAGTAAATTTTTATCATTGCTTTAGTGGTGGGATCGCCATAATCAGGAATATGCTGGGGGCCTAGTCCTTCATCTTTTTTACCATTGATAAACCATTGGGCTTGCTTTGCAGGCCATCGATCTTCATCCAGCCCCAGTGCTTGAATCACCCGTTTAATTAAGCGTTGTTGATCATCACTATCTAAAATTTGAAATCCTTCTGGCAAATGTGCCTCTCGCCAATGTAGTCGTAATAAGCGATGAGCGAGACCATGGAATGTACCTATCCACATGGCTTTTGCAGAATAACCTAATACATGTTCAGTGCGAGCACGCATTTCATGCGCGGCTTTATTGGTGAAAGTGACGGCTAATATATTAAATAATGATAATCCTTCAACATGAAGTAACCATGCTATTCGATGGACTAATACGCGGGTTTTTCCACTCCCGGCACCGGCCAAAATAAATTGATGGCTTAAAGGAGCGGAAACCGCTTCGCGTTGTGCATCGTTTAATGAGTCTAGTAAATGTGTATTATTCATAGCGGGCTATTGTACAAGACAACTTGATGAAAAGCATATGCGCTGACAAGAATATATGTAAAATTTTTATAGTATACCCGTAGCGCCTGGGTTTTAGGTAATGTGGAAAAAACACCCCTCAATATATTAATTTTTGTATTATTTTATGCTTTATGTTTTTATTTAGCGCAAATTTTCTTTTGAATTTTGTTTTATAATAAATGTAAGAGTATACGAATTCTACTCACCATGGCTTAATAGGGAGATACATCATGAACTCTCATTTATCGTCCAGCTCTCTTTCTCATCTCAAAACCCAATGGATCACCCGGTTTGAAAACCACAAAAAGAAAATTGCTTCAGAAGAAAAAATCACGGAAATGAAGTTTGGCCCTAATACGACTTATTACATCCAGCATGCGGCAGAAAATTCATTACCTTCTTCTGACAAAAGAAGATTCGCATTAAATCAATATAAAAACCTGGTTCGCTTAATAGATCATTTAGAAAAAGAAGAAAAACCAGATGAAATAAATCAATTGATAGAACGGGCAAAGCATTCCTTAGAACCAGCATCAAAGAAATCAGGGAATCATTCTAGCTTGCATAAAACGCAACAATTGTTGAGTGATTTTCAAAGGGAATTAAGTCTTATTTTGACTCAAAAAAAATCTCAACCGAGTGATGAGATTAAACGCTAAAATACCAATGAACATAGCTAGACTTAAATACAATGAAGGAAAATTCATTATGATAGACGAAGAAAAGGAAGAATGGTCGCTGGAGCTAGGCAAAATAGCAAATAAAATTAGCGAAATAGCCAATGATCTTACAGATGAAAATATAACGCGCTATGCGCGGACTTGTGCTAATCGTTGCTCAATTGAATCATTAAAAATGGAAGTTCCTATATACTTATAAATTACTATACCAAAAATCTTACTGCTATAGCTCTTCAGATAATTATTTTGGATTATAGCATCTCATCTGACTGCCATCTGAGCGCTATAATCCAAAATAATTATCTGAAGAGCTATAGTATGATATAATCTTCACTACATATATTATATACGTGCAGGCCATGAGCAAACCCAACTACGAAAAAGCAACATTTATGCTAAGTGTCGCTAACCTAAACCAACTACCACCCGATCAAGGCATTGAAGTTGCCATTATAGGCCGTTCAAATGCTGGGAAATCCAGTGTTTTAAATCAATTAACTCAAAATAAAAATCTTGCACGTGTAAGTAAAACACCTGGACGCACACAACATATCAATTTATTTTCACTTGATAAAAATCGTCGTTTAGCAGATTTGCCTGGCTATGGTTATGCAAAAGTTCCAACTGCGGTAAAACAACAATGGGAACTTTTATTAGATAACTATTTACGTGATAGAGATTCATTACAAGGTTTAATTCTCGTAATGGATATACGCCATCCTTTTAAAGAATTTGACAAACAACTTTTAATTTGGAGTAGTCAATGTCAGCTACCTGTACACATCCTCTTAAACAAAGTCGATAAAATCAGCTTTCAAGAAGCTAAGAAAACAATACGACTGGTAAATGACGCAGTACCCATTTATCCAACGTTAGTCACTTACCAAACTTTTTCTGCATTAAAGGGAAATGGAATCAAAGAATTACGCATAAAATTAGATGAGTGGTTTGCATAACTTGACTACCCAATCTTACGCTGTTAAACGATATAGAGTTGCTTTATTTTTTTGCTTTCAATTCTTTCAGCATTTGCATTTTTTTCCTAATTTATTGATTTTAAATATAAAAAACTAACGGGTCGATTTATATCATTTTCTAGTTAATCTTATTCATTTTTTGTTGAATAATTTATCGAATATGGTTTATCCTAACAGGTCAACTTATAAATCGATCAATATTTATCCGTGAGTCCTGCTGCGGCATTTGTTGACCAAATGGCAATTAAAAATCCATTAGAAGTCACATTGTTTGAATTCCGCCAAGCACTCGAGATCTATTGAACAACTAATGAGGTGTTAAACATGAGCAATAAAAAATTGAATCCGGTTGCATCGGAACCGCCTCTCGTTCCTGCGAATCAATGCCTTCCGGAAATTACACTCAAAGTTATTATTATCGGTACGCTTCTTACTATCGTTTTAGCTGCAGCAAACGCCTACTTAGGCTTAAAAGTGGGTCAAACCATTTCCGCCTCTATCCCTGCTGCTATCATTTCCATGAGTATTTTACGCTTTTTTCGTCATTCCAACGTTCTTGAAAATGTGATGGTACAGACCATGGCATCTGTTGGCGAAGCGTTGATTGCTGGTGTTACATTCATTTTACCTGCTCTCGTTATTTTACATACCTGGGATCATTTTTATTATTGGCAAACAGTGATTATTGCCCTCTTAGGCGGAACGTTAGGTGTTTTATTTACTATTCCTTTGCGTCGGGCCTTATTAACAGATAGTACATTGCGTTACCCAGAAGGTATTGCAATTAGCAATGTCTTTAAAGCTAGCATGACGAAAGAAAAAGCTGACGTTAAAATTTTAAGTATAGGCGGTCTCGTCGGCGGATTGATTTCATTTTGCCAAACAGGGTTTCAAATAATCACGGATCATTTTTATTATTGGATAAGAACATCACATACTATCTTTGGATTTGGCTTAGGATTATCCCCGGCTTTAATTGCTGCTGGTTACATAGTCGGTATTAACGTTTCTATCAGCATGATGGTCGGTGTCGCCATTGGTTGGGTCATAGGTATCCCTGCGATTACTGCAATAGTAGGCTTACCTAATATAGGAAGCGCAACAGATATCGCTATCGATATTTGGCATGGACATACTCGCTATATTGGCGTGGGAACAATGATCGTTGGCGGTCTATGGACATTGGTTACTCTGTTCAATCCGATCAAAAATAGCTTAGTTGCTTCTATGGCTTCATTAAAAGCAGCAAAAAAAGGAATTACAAATACGACATTACGTACTGAACGTGATATTCCGATTAGCTATGTGTTAGGTGGATCATTACTTTTACTCATTCCTATTTTTATCTTAATTTATAGTTCCATTATTCCCGCTGACAGTGCTATTTCGCAAAATTTCCGTGCCGTGCTTGCGGGCTTTGGTACGATTTATATTTTAGTAGCAGGTTTTGTTTTTTGTTCTGTCGCTTCTTATTTTGCGGGTTTAATAGGATCGACGAATACACCTGGATCTGGCTTACTTGTTTCTGCACTTTTAATTTTATGTTTAATATTTCTAGCTTTTTTCACGCTTAATGGTGGAATGAATGGTAGAGAAACACTAGGTGTCATATTGGGCGTAGGCTGTACCGTTGTGATCGGTGCAGGCGTTGTGATTGCAAACGATACGATGCAAGATCTTAAAGTAGGGGAAGTCGTTGGTGCAACCCCATGGAAACAACAAGTCATGCTGATTTTAGGGACTATTGTTGCAGCATTTGTGATGCCACCTATTCTTGAGTTACTTTATCAAGCTTATGGCATAGGGGGCGCTTTTCCACGTCCTGGGATGAATCATGCACAAATGTTAGCAGCACCTCAAGCCGGTTTAATGGCTGCTGTTGCACAAGGAGTTTATACACACAACCTACCTTGGCTTGAAATTGGTTTTGGTGCTTTGATTGCTGTGGTTTGCATTTTTATTGATGAATTTTTAAAACGTCGAGGTACTCGATTGCCCGTACTCGCTGTAGGGGTTGGTATTTATTTACCTTTAGATGCATCTATACCTGTTATTATCGGTGGTTTGCTTTCTTATATTATTCAACTTCGACTCGATAAACGTTATCCTTTAACAGCAACAACTAGCCGGGAAATTCAAACAGCACCTCATAAACATCGCGGTTTGTTACTCGCTTGCGGTATTGTAGCAGGTGCTTCTGTTATGGGCGTTATCTTAGCTATTCCGTTTGCTTTGGAACAAAGTTCTGACGCATTAAAAATCATGCCAGATCAATATGAATCATTGGCAGGGATATTGGGATTGATAGTAACATTTATATTGTGCGCATGGATTTATAAAGTTGTGATGAAGAAAAGCTAAAAAAATGTAACCATTCACAGTCATCGTTTTACTACGCAAAAAAACCAGCGTTCACCGATGAAAGCTGTGAATGGTTCGTGTAGGTTGTCATGTGTGGATAACTTAATTAAAGATTTATTTGCTACTAAAAGATGAAGCGCTTGAGGAAGTTGTACTACTGGAAGATGAGCTAGCAAAAGAATCATCCGAAAGTTGAAAATAAATCCTCTCTCTACGCTGCTCTCTATTGAGTTGAGAGGGTTCACTCGGGAAGTATGCCTGTCGGTGCCGATATTTAATTACTTTCTTCCATTTGCTTTGAGTAAACCAAAATGAGGGAGGGATTCTTTCACCTATAAATGCTCTTGCTTTAGAAAAATGCGTAGCCATCAGTAGATCCAATCTGTCTTGCGCAAATGTTTTTTCTTTTTCATCTAGTATGGTTGAGGGTTGAATTTTGTTTTTTAATTTAAAATCTGCCAATACATCATAAGCTTTGCGATGTGATGATTTATTGATGTGATCCTTGAAGTTTTTGCCATGTGATTTATTGTCTGAATTTTTTTTGTCATAATGAATAGCTACATGATGCAAATCTAATTTTGAAGATACTAAGTCCTTGAGTATGTCGCTTTGCAAATTCTCATAATGAGGTGCTTCACCATTATCGGATATATACCTAGCATATTCTTTTAAGGCATCTATTAATTCATTGATGGAATCCTCTCTGGAAAAAAGTAAATATAAAGCATGATTTCTAAAATCTTGTTTTTGTTTTTTATTTTTCCCTAAAGGCCTTGTTAAACTAAACTCTATCAGCAAAATTTGTAACATAAATACGACAGCGCTCTGTTCCTCTGCCGGTATAATTTTTTTGTCCTCTAAAGTAGATATAAAATCGTTTGCTAATGTTTTGCACTCGATTGCCCCTCGACTTCTCTCTTTTTCTGCAAATTCCCATTCTGCTTGTTGTTCTGCTTGTTGTTGTTCTGCTTGTTGTTGTTCTGTTTGCGCTCGTTTATTCTCTTCAGATTGTTTATGATCTATAGCTAAAAGTGTTTTTGTAAAGAAACGACTTTGTTGAGCAGGTAATATTTTTTCTCCTTCATTCATTTTTTTTATTTCTCTATTGATTTGAGCTTCTAGTTTTATCAATTTTCTTTCATTTTCTTTTTTTTCTTCTTTTGCTTTATGATTTTTTTTGA
>Ga0207115_1011_pt1 | contig 36064 bp, 33 predicted proteins | sample Alteio_BWMinHeat_46_FD_153536 | JGI IMG/M metagenome (GOLD analysis project Ga0207115, IMG submission 153536) | Enriched cells from forest soil in Barre Woods Harvard Forest LTER site, Petersham, Massachusetts, United States -... | ecosystem: Environmental > Terrestrial > Soil > Temperate forest >...
GAAGTCGTTTTCGGTGGCGTTGGATCAGGATTATATGGAATGTTAATACTTATTATCATCACCGTTTTTGTCGCAGGTTTAATGGTGGGCCGCACTCCCGAATATTTAGGTAAAAAAATTGAACCTTATGAAATGAAAATGGCATCCATAGCCATTTTATTAATGCCAATTATCGTTTTATTATTGACAGCTATTGCCAGTGTCAATTCAATGGGAACTGGAGCCATCGGAAATCCTGGCCCTCATGGGTTTACCGAAATATTATATGCATTCACATCCATGGGAAATAATAATGGCAGTGCCTTTTCTGGTTTAAGTAGCAATACCCCTTTTTATAATATATTAGGCGGAATAGAAATGTTATTACTGCGCTATTGGATAATTATCCCTACATTAGCTATTGCAGGATCGTTAGTACATAAAAAAAGAATACCCGTTAGTTCAGGAACATTACCCACACATACACCACTTTTTATTATTCTATTAATTGGCATGACGCTTGTCATAGGCGCATTAACATTTTTTCCAGCGTTGTCATTAGGCCCTATCGTTGAACATTTAATGGAGATGACTACAGCATGAGCACTAAAATCTCTTTATGGGATATTGGCATCGTTAAACGTGCAATATATGATTCGTTTTTAAAATTAAATCCATGGCATCAAATAACAAATCCAGTGATGTTTACTGTCTATGTGGGATCGCTACTGACGACAGGCATTTTTCTTGAAGACATTCTTTCCATACAAAAAACATCTACCTTATTTGTTTTTTTAGTTATGTTATGGTTATGGTTTACGCTTTTATTTGCCAACTTTGCAGAAGCTATAGCAGAGGGCCGTGGCAAAGCACAAGCACAAGCGTTGCGTCAGTCCCGCCGCGATATTCAAGCAAAAAAATTATCTCATGCTGACTATAACGCCAAGGTCACATTCATCCAATCCACAGAATTACGTGAAGGTGATATTGTTTTAGTAGAAACAAATGACTTTATCCCTAGTGATGGTGAAGTCATTAATGGTGTTGCTTTTGTTAATGAAAGCGCGATAACTGGCGAAAGTGCTCCGGTTATCCGTGAAAGTGGGGGAGACCGTAGTGCTGTGACCGGAGGCACTCAAGTCATTTCTGATTGGATTATCGTACGCATTACATCTAACCCAGGTGAAACATTCCTTGATCGAATGATTTCCTTAGTAGAAGGTGCTAAACGTTTAAAAACACCGAATGAATTAGCTCTCACGATTTTACTCGCTGGATTGACCATGGTATTTCTATTGGTTTGTGCAACACTGCTACCTTTTTCTATTTTTAGCAGTACTATTGCAGAAACGCATACCGTTGTTTCTCTAACTGTTCTCATTGCCTTATTCATTTGCCTTGCACCGACTACGATTGGTTCTCTTTTATCAGCTATTGGTATTTCAGGAATGGATCGGTTAATACAAGCCAATGTGATTGCGCTATCGGGACGTGCGGTAGAGGCCGCAGGTGATATCGATGTGTTATTACTTGATAAAACAGGAACAATTACATTAGGCAATCGTCAAGCAACAGAATTCATACCAGCAGAAGGAATTGCTGTAGAAAAACTTGCTGAAGCTGCTCAATTGGCTTCTCTTGCTGATGAAACACCAGAAGGGCGTAGCATTGTTATTTTAGCAAAAGAAAAATATGGCTTAAGAGGTCAAAACATTGCTGACTTACAAGCCACATTTATTCCATTCACGGCCCAAACTCGCATGAGTGGTGCAAATTTACCAGGAAGACAAATTCGCAAAGGAGCAGCGCAAGCCATCGAAATGTACCTGAGTCAAATGGGTGGTACATTTCCTCAACATGTGCAAAAAAGTGTTAACACTATCGCTACCTGCGGCGGCACACCCTTAGTTGTTGCAGAAGGTACAGAAGTATTAGGTGTCATTCACTTAAAAGATATTATCAAAGGCGGACTACGCGAACGGTTCGCTCAATTGCGCCAAATGGGCATCAAAACCATTATGATCACTGGCGATAATCCTTTGACAGCAGCAGCCATTGCAGCAGAAGCCGGTGTTGATGATTTTCTCGCACATGCAACACCCGAAGATAAACTCAAACTATTACGTAGATTACAAAGTGAAGGTCATCTAGTAGCAATGACGGGTGACGGAACCAATGACGCCCCTGCGTTAGCACAAGCCGATGTCGCTGTTGCAATGAATACAGGAACTCAAGCTGCAAAAGAAGCAGGAAATTTAGTTGATCTCGACTCAAACCCAACAAAAATCATTGAAGTCGTCGAAATCGGAAAACAATTATTGATGACACGGGGATCATTAACAACATTTAGCATTGCGAATGACATAGCAAAATATTTTGCTATTATTCCCGCTGCATTTGCACCCACCTATCCTGCTTTAAATGCTTTAAATATTATGCATTTGGCAACACCGGATAGCGCCATATTATCTGCTGTTATTTTCAATGCACTCATCATTATTTTTCTTATTCCTCTGGCATTACATGGGGTCAAATATCGCCGCACATCTGCGGCACGTCTACTACAAAGAAATGTTTTAGTCTATGGAGTGGGAGGATTAATTGTTCCTTTTATTAGCATCAAAATAATTGACATCTTATTAACACTATTTCACTTCACTTAAATTTAATAAAGGTGCACGCGCGGTATGCTGACTCAATTAATAAAACAATTTAAAATAGCTTTCTTACTGCTATGTATAATGACATTAATCACTGGCGTGATTTATCCAGGCGTAATGACAGGCATAGCACAGTTATTATTTCCCTGGCAAGCCAATGGCAGTCTTATTAAATTACAAGGACAATTCATAGGATCGCGATTAATCGGTCAAGCATTTGATGATCCAGCCTATTTTTGGGGACGGCCGTCAGCGACTACCCCTTTTCCTTATAACGCTAGTTCTTCAGCAGGATCGAATATAAGCCTTACTAATCCAGATTTTTTGTCGGCCGTAAAAAATCGGATTGTCTTATTAAAACAATCCGACAAAGATAATCAACAACTCATCCCTATTGATTTAGTTACAACCTCTGCTAGTGGCCTTGATCCAGACATCAGTCCTGAGGCTGCTTTTTATCAAGCACCACGTATCGCAAAAATACATCAACTTCCACCCGAAAAAATCATTGCTATTATTAATCAATACACACAACATCGTTGGTTAAACCTATTAGGCGAACCGCGTGTCAATGTACTACAAATGAATATTGCACTCTATCAACTTTCATTATCAAATAAAAATAGGAATTCGCATGAAAGAAAATCGTCCTGATCCAGAACGATTATTGAAACGTATTCAAGAAGAAGAAAAAATAGAACACCGTGGAAAATTAAAAATTTATCTTGGAGCTGCGCCAGGTGTTGGAAAAACGCATTCCATGCTGGCAGATGCGCTAGACAAACGCGCACAAGGCTTAGATATAGCCATAGGTATTGTAGAAACACACGGCCGTCATGAAATCGAATCCTTAGTCACCTCATTTGAAGTGCTTCCTAGACAGTCTATCGAATACCATGGACAAACATTACAAGAATTTGACATTGATGCCGTCATTAAACGTAATCCTGCAATAGTTTTAATTGATGAAATGGCCCACACGAATATCCCGGGTTTACGTCATACCAAACGTTGGCAAGACATTAAAGAAATGTTAGACCGCGGCATCAATGTTTATACCACGCTAAATGTACAACATATCGAAAGTTTAAATGATGTTGTTTCACAAATCATTCATACACGCGTTAAAGAAACGGTTCCTGATTTCATGTTAAAACAAGCCAGCAGCATAGAATTAGTGGATCTCCCTCCAGAAGACTTACTAAAACGCTTGCAAGAAGGAAAAGTATATTTTCCCGCACAAGCTGAAATTGCTAAAGATCATTTTTTTCAAAAAGGCAATCTGACAGCCTTACGAGAAATTGCTTTACGGATTACAGCAGAGCACGTTGGAAAACAAGTTCTCTCTTATCGTCAAGGATTAGGTATAAAATACATTTGGCCGACTAAAGAAAAACTGTTGGTTTGTATTAGCCACAAAGCATCATCAGGCAAACTAATTCGTGTTGCCAGTCGCCTTGCTAATCGTTTAAATGCTGAATGGATTGCTATTTATGTTGATTCACCTCGTTTACAACTCTCAGAAGAAGAACGAAATAATGCAATACAACACTTACGTTTAGCTGAAAAACTAGGGGCTGAAACGCATATTTTAACAGGCTCTCATATTATAAAAGAAATCATGACATTTGCGCGCGAGCAAAATATCACTGAAATTGTCATTTGGAAACATATTCGACCTCGTTGGAAAGAATTTTTTATCCCAAGCCTAGCGGATGATATTATAAGAAATAGTGGGGAAATTGATGTTTATGTCGTTACCAGTGAACGCCAGGAAACCTCCCCACCGAAGAAGCCACCCCCTTCCGTATTTCCTTTAAAAATATATGTTATAACAATCGCTATAGTAACTGCCGCAACAGTGATAGCAAGTCTATTGGCGCCTTATTTACAACCTATTAATTTATTCATGATATATGTGCTGGCAACAATGGCCGTCGCTGTTTTTGGTTACCTGATTCCTAGTCTGTTGGCTGCAATTTTTAATACTATTATTTTTAATCTATTTTTTATTCCTCCTTATTATCAAGTCGCCATTACCGATGTGCAGTATCTTTTTAGTTTATTTGTCTTACTCATTATTTCAGTCATTATTTCCCGGTTGACTCTCTTAAATCGCCGTCAAATAGAGGCTGCACGTTTACGCGAAGTCCACACAACGGCATTGCATAGTTTAAGTCGCGCTTTAGCAAGTGCGCGGGGTGTTGATAACTTATTAAAAATTGCAGTAAATGATATTGCTGAAGTATTTAATAGTGAAGTAATGGCATTAATTCCTAGCGATCATCAATTAACTATCCATGCAAAACATAGTCCAGAAACAGCATTAAATGATAAAGAACTCAGCATTGCAGCATGGGTCTATGATCTGGGCCAAATAGCAGGGTTAGGCACTGACACACTTCCCTTTTCGCCTGCCATTTACATTCCTCTATTGGCGTCACAGAGCCCTATCGGTGTTTTACGTGTAAAGCCTATACACAATAAGCAATTATTTTCACCACAACAAATGCATTTATTAGAAGCTTGCGCTAACCAAGTTGCTATTGCCATTGAAGTTGACCGGCTTCACTCACAACAGTGATCAGCTCTCTTCTATATAACTTCATTTAACTGATTGATTTTTAGGCTTCGACCGTCGTTCCGACCAACGCTATTATGATGTAATCTCGAACAATAGGATTCATAGGATTGTATGTGACAACGACTGAGCAAATGGTCGGAACGACGGTCGAAGCCGATTTTTAATATCTGAAATTATTTTCTGTTGTATGCCACTAGCGGTGGCTAGGGTACTCTCGAATAACTTCCTATAATAAGTTGTTTTTACAGAAAGTTATTTTGTAATACGTGGCGCGGTAGCGCCTAGGTCACTTCCGTTGAACTTCCATTTATTCCGTAAAAAATGCTTCAATCCATGAAATTTTCAGCTATACTTAAATAGAGGATAATCATTTGAGGAGAGTAAAAATACCTTGGAAACTACACGATATTCAGAAGTAGTTACACTGAGTCCTGAAAATAATAAGCACTTGCTTAATTTGTGCGGCCGCCATGATGAGCACATTCACCTTGTTGAAAATCATTTAGATGTCGATATTAAACAACGCGGCTTTACTTTTTCTGTCAGTGGTCATGCTAACTCTGTTAAAAAAGCCTGTTTAGCTATAGCCTCTCTTTATAAACAAGCTCAAAAAGAACCGTTTCTTGCCCCTTACCAAGTCCATTTATATTTACAAACCCTTGTAAAAAAAACAATATCTTCCCCACCTATTATACGTGAAAAAAGCATGGATATTCGTACTCGTCATGGAATTATTACTGCCCGTGGTAACAATCAAGTAAAATATATTCAAAGTATCCTGGATAATGATATTAACTTTGGCATTGGCCCCGCAGGAACAGGAAAAACCTATCTTGCTGTCGCATGTGCTGTTAATGCATTAGAAACTGAGCGCGTCAGCCGCATTGTTCTGGTTCGCCCTATTGTAGAAGCCGGTGAAAAACTAGGTTTTTTACCCGGTGATTTAGCTCAGAAGGTCAATCCTTATTTACGTCCATTATACGATGCTCTGTATGACATGCTAGGTTCAGACACGGTAGCCCAGCTCACTGAAAGAAATATCATTGAATTAGCTCCTTTAGCCTATATGCGAGGTCGAACGTTAAATGATTCTTTCATCATTCTTGACGAGGGACAAAACACGACGACTGAACAAATGAAAATGTTTTTGACTCGAATTGGTTTCAACTCTAAATCAGTGATTACTGGCGACATCACCCAGATCGATTTGCAAAACCGCCGGGATTCCGGTTTAATTCATACCATGGATGTATTAAATGGTGTGAAGGGCATTAGCTTTACGCAGTTTCAAGCCAATGATGTCGTTCGCCATCCTTTGGTACAAAGCATTGTAGAAGCTTACGAACGCCATGATAATCAAAAATAGCAAGGCAAATAATGTTATATGCATAGAATTACCATTCAACGCATGGTGCCGAAAGACACTATGCCAACCCCCACTTTATTAAAAATGTGGGCAAAAAATGCCCTGAATAAACAATCTGAGGCGATTGAATTAAATATCCGTATTGTAGGTATCCAGGAAATTACTTTATTAAATCAACGTTATCGCAATAAAAATAAACCAACAAACGTACTCTCCTTTCCCTTGAGTATGCCAGAAGAAAGTGGCGAAGCATTACCAACATTAGGGGATATCGTGATTTGCGCCGATATTGTTAATCAAGAAGCCCTTTTGCAAGGAAAATCAAGAAATGCCCACTGGGCGCATATGATTGTCCACAGTACGCTACATTTATTAGGCTATGACCATGAAACAGATGCGGATGCAGCGATAATGGAACCTGAAGAAATTCATATTTTAGCTGGATTAGGCTTTAATGACCCCTATCAATTAACAGAGAAAGGTATTGAGAATGAGTGAAGACCTGAAAACAGGGAAACAACGCTCTTGGTTTGAACGATTAAGTGATATGTTAATCCGTGAACCCAAAGACCGCGAGCAGTTGATATTTGTGTTACGTGATGCGGAAGAACGCGATATTTTAAGCGCTGAAATGCTACGCATGATTGAAAGTGTTCTTCAAGTATCTGAAATGCAAGTCCGTGATGTCATGATTCCCAAATCATCCATGATCGTTGTTGAACGAGATAGTTCTTTAGATGCCTTGCTACCCTTGGTTGTTGATTCAGGCCATTCCCGCTTTCCTGTGATGGAAAGCGATGATATTGTCGGAATATTGCTAGCAAAAGATTTATTAAAATACAGCATTAATCAAAATAAACCGACTTTTTCTATGGATGATATGTTGCGTCCAGCCATGTTTGTCCCTCAAAGTAAACGTTTGGATATTTTATTACGCGAATTTCGTGTCAATCGTAATCATATGGCGATTGTTATCGACGAATATGGCTATGTATCAGGATTAGTTACGATTGAAGATGTTTTAGAACAAATTGTAGGTAATATAGAAGATGAGTATGATATTGATGAAGATGATGAAATAAAAAAACACGCTGACGGGTTTTATATTGTGAAAGCAACCACCCCCATCGATGATTTTAATGAATATTTTAATACAACATTCAGCGATGAAGAGTTTGATACTATTGGCGGCTTAGTTTTACAACAATTTGGACATTTGCCTAAACGTGGAGAAATCATACAAGTAGAAAATTATCGTTTTAAAGTGTTGCATAGTGATAATCGACGAATCTATTTACTAGAAGTCACCAACATATAAAAACACGGGCTCTATGCAGTTTTGAGTGGATAAACTATCGGACGTCCAAAGAATAAGTTGCCCAGCTTGAAAGCATCGTGAACGCTTATTTCTAAAAAGCACAAATTGTACCGAGGAAAAATATAAATAGGGCATGAAAATATCATACCCTATTAAACATCTTAGCGGTGATCACTTTTTTTATCTTTTTGAGATTTTTTATCTAAATTATTTTTTTGGCCAATATTATTTTGATTACGGTTTAATGAATCTTTAATAGGTTGTTTGTTTAATTTTTGATCTGATTTGTTGCGATTTTGATCTCTATCCTTACTCATGATTCAATCTCCTTAAATTAAATGAAAGTCATTAAAATAAATCTAATCACCCTATTTAAATATTTTGAAACGCCGTAAGATACTTGAGAAAGCTAACTTTTTAAATATAACTGATTTATACGGTTAAAACCATTAAATTTTTAGTATTAAAATATAGATTTGATATTATGGAATTATTTGTATGATGATAATGGAAAACTAGTCAATGGAAACAAGATCAAAAAACTTTATTTCAGCTGTCAAAGAAAATCGAGAACAAGATGTCCGTGAAATGCTAGAAGCAAAAGCTGATCCTAATGTGCTTGATCTAGCTATCGTTAATGGCCACCAAAAAATTGCTAAACTCTTGTTAGATGCAAAAGCAAATCCAAATCCTAGCGAAATGTTAAGCATCCATCAAAGCACATCGTCAGCACTTTCTACATCGCCACTTGTTTTAGCTGCACAGTTTAACTGTTTGGAAATAATACCTTTGCTTCTCCAAAAAGGCGCAAAAGTCGCTGAAGAAAAAGATGAAACGGAGATTGATCATCTCATGTCATATATTGCTTTTGATATGACAATCAATGGCCTTGAGATGATAGAAACTGATCCAGAAAAAATTGAAACAACACTTTATACAATCCATTTATTATTAAATCATGGAGCGACTTTTAACTATCCTTTAGATTTATATGTTTTTCTCTGCGGCTGTGATCAACGTCATCCTTACGTTTTAAATTCTTTGAAAAAACTTATTGAAAAATTAAATCAAAAACCGGAAGAATATAGATTATCTCCTTTGCGCAATGAGCAAGCCTCGAATCATTTAAAAAATTTGCAAGAGCTTACCAACATGTATCAACAAAAAACGAGAAATAAAGCTCCTTTATTAAATATCCGCTTATCTACATTTGGTATTAATAATAAAGATAAGCTTGAACCTGAGGATATTACTAAGGTGAAACCAACTAAATCGTATTGTCTTATACTATAAATTTATAAGACTTAAACTATCATTCAAATATCGAATAATTAACTATAATTTAAATGCATAATATATTTATAAGATAAATTTTATGCAATGAACATAACACGCTTCGCGCGAGCTTGTCCTAATCTTCGCTCAATTGAGTTCTTAAAAATGGAAATTCCTATATATTTAAATTAAATAGTAAAAAATTATAACTTAAGCACATTTAGTCATTTTCTATGTCTGTATATTCTAAAATATCCCCTGGTTGGCACGAAAGATATTTACAAATAGCATCTAGTGTACTCAAGCGAATTGCTTTAGCTCTACCTGTTTTTAATATTGATAAATTTTGTTCGGTAATACCAATCGCTTCTGCCAACTCTTTTGAGCGAATTTTTCTTTTTGCCAACATTACATCTAAATTTACGATAATTGTCATGGCATCACCTATATTGTTAGCTGTTGCTCTTCACGCAATTGACAAGCTTCCGCCATTATCCATGAAATTAAAATAACTAAAAGAGCTGTTAATAAAATCCCAATATTTGTTTGATCTAAAGTAATAGCGGCATAACGATGATGAGGTGGGTTATTTATTGTTAAAATGAATCCCATGACAAATTGATAGAATGGCTCAATTAACTGCCCAGTCAGCAACGCATAACCAATATTACGTATGTATCTAACGTGGGTAATTGAAAAAATTTCTCCTTTTTCGTATAACTTAAATAATTTAATGAGGGAATAAACAATAAACATTTTAACCAACATAGGTATTGCGCTGACTAAGCACCCTAAACTTTTTTCACTTACGCTAAGAGTGTGTAAGATTGCTTTCTCTGGTAGTCCTTGTGCAGTATACATATGCATACCACTGTATGTAGCCGGAATAGCATTTAATTTTGCAAAACTCGCTAAAAACACTAATTCATTCGGTGCATAAATCCAGCTAACAATTAACAAAACCGGTAACACAATAAAAATAATTTGAAATATTACCCTGAAAAACAGGCTGACATTTTTAATTCTATTCATATGTTTGCTCCAATCTAATAAAAATACGGGCACAGTTATGCGCCCGCTAAGCTTAGCTAAATACACCACCATATGTGCTGCAATTAATGGAATGTTCCGTTAACTTAAACGCTAATACACCAGCAGATTTTGTTTTATCTGTCGTCATAGAACATTGTTCAGGTTGATCGAACTGATTAGCAGATGACGGTAACTCATGACCATTTGCCGAAACAATTACAATTCCTGCTCGATCATAATTATCTAAAGAAACGTGAATGTTCGCATTTTTATTGATATCAATTGACTGAAACTCTCCCAAAATAGTCTGGCTATTTTGATTCTTATGAGCTATGCGAAAAGTGATTTTTGTAGGTTGGTTTACTGTGAATAACACTTCATTTGCATAAGCTGATACTACCGTAAAATTTACACTAGCTAAAGCAATTATACCTAATTTTTTCCATTTCATATTAACCTCTTATCATTTGTTTAAATTATTGGTTATCATCGATGATTTAAGAAATATAAATGATTAATTATCGAATTACAATAATTATTTATTGTGATTCGATATTAATATGTCATTATTTTCCATTCAATCAGTAGGTTGTGTAAAAATATCACTCATAAATTGATACGTAACTTATCATTACATTTTTTTATTTTTAATGTTACTATACATATCAAATTATAATATAATTAAAGAAGGGCCTTGTGTGACAAAACCTGAACCAGGATATAGGCTTGATTATTTTGTGCGTGATTGCGCTGATGGAACATCCAAAATTGTCGTCACTCGAGGCGCCATGGAAACAGCAAAAACAGATTTTAAACTTATGACACAAAACAACGTATTAGAATTTATTGCTAATGGAGGACTTGAAAAACCCTCTTTTATAAATAGAAAAGAGTGGAAAAATAACCCTGATAAAAATGTTGTCATAATGGTTGATGCATATGCTTTTTTCTCAGGCATCCTTTATGGATATATAGCCTTTGTCTATATTACTAAAACAAAAAAATGGCTTATAAAATCATTTAAAAAACACCAAAACCCTGACCCAAGAAATTTAATTTTTCTTACAGAGTTAGGCAATTTTTTAGGAAACGATTAAGAGGAATTCATTATGATTATCCCTACCTGCCCAGCGTGCGCTTCTGACGATATGGTTAGAAATGAAAAAATTAGAGAAGAAATCCTGACGCCCGGATTAGAATTTACCTTTAATGAAATCTACTACACGTGCAACTCATGTCATGAAGAAGGAGATTTCACTGGGGAAACAGATAAAAACTATCTGCACGCTCAAAAATCTGCTCAAACCCAGCTTGTAAAAAATATTCTTGATAATATGAATAAAGCTGGAATAACTATGGCAATGCTTGAACGTGTTTTTGAATTACCCTCTAGAACCTTAACAAGGTGGAAAAATGGCGACTTCTCTGCAAGCACTCTTGCTTTACTTCGAATAATTGCAACATATCCATGGATTATTAGGGTTGCTGAAAATAGATTTGATCAAAACCATGCTAATTTTATTTTAATTAAAGTCGGCGTAGAAGAATTAGAAAAATCACTGCATCCCATTACCTATTATGCCACTTCAAAAATAGATAAAACGCCACCAAAACAACTATTTGTAAATAAACCGATTGCAGCAGGTGCATAAATGAAACTTATTGACACATTATTTTGCGATGATATTAGAGTAGAAGTAAATAATAAAATTTCTCTAATGGGATTATACAATGATCGCATTGTTTTTCGTTCGTATGAAAAAAAAATATTTGAATGGCCTATAAAAATGGACTTGGCAATCCTTATTCGTCTCATGATAAACAATAAAGATAAAAAACCTATATCCTTTACCTTCGAGGCTTTTTCCAATGATAAATCTATCGCGAAAATAGAAGGAAATATGGATCTATCTAATTTTGATAATTCGGTTTTTTGCCTTATTTTAACCACTAAAAATATTGATCTTAACCCAGGTAATTTTGGATATTCAATCAAAATTAATGACAATAAAAATGAATACTTACATCACGTCAATAAAAGCGCTCTTAAAATACTTTCTGAATAAACTATTTTTATTTAATGAACCTGTAAACTCCTTCTGAGAAACTTAATGTAGTTGTATTTTCAATTTGTAATGGGCATATCAATAGAGCATAAGTTATTATTCTAATAAGCTATAGATTGTTTAGCTGTTTTAATAAGAAACGTTAAAAATATTTTCTAAAACAATACTCAAAATAATCATCATTTAGCTCATTACCTGCAAATGCAATATGCCAATCTGGTCTAATGAGCACATATCTACAGGAATAAATGCCACTATTTACATGAAAAATATCTAATATAACGTTAGAATTATCAAAATTTTTCTTCCATTGTTGTACATAAGTAGCTTCTTTTTCGCCTGAAATAATTAACGTCCAGTGTGTTTCTGAAAGAATATCGTAAATAGACTTTTGTTTTTCAATCCAACAATGCGGCAAAAAATATCCGGGAGCAGCAGTTGGTTGATAAACAGATTGCTCCATTGCTTTAGTTGATTGTCCTTCTTGTAGCAATGTCAATGCAGAATCAAAATAAGCATATCCCATAGTAGCGCCCAATGAATGAATATGTTGTTTAGCAAGCACTGCATTAGCTTTAGCAAATCCTTTGGGATCTTCCATCGGATTATATTTTTTTCTGAGTCCCATCATATCATCAGCATTCTTTTGTGCTGCGTTAAGATTATTTAAACAAATAGCACGTCTTTCTTGCTCATACGTTTGTAATAAAATGGGATTCGCATGCTGCTTAACAACCGCCGATAATTTCCATCCTAAATTAATGACATCACCGAACCCAGTATTCAACCCATAACCACCTGTCGGCGCAAATGCATGCGCACTATCTCCTACTAAAAACACACGATTATTTTTAGAAAATTGCTTGGCCAGTTGAATATGCATATTCCAAAAATGCGCTTGAACAATTTTTTTATTAAAAGAAAATCCCGCCATATTATCTAATAAAGAGTGAAGATCCACTTGATCAATTGTTTCAGCCGTTCCGCTATCTTTCACCTGCGCATACCACAAACCTCGCGCAGGATCGACAGGGCCCATTGCACCAGGATTTTTACTATCTAATAAATAAAATAAAAATCCTTTGTCCACTGTAATCATTTTTTCTAATTCATTTGATTCAAACATGATGTTAATAACACGCTGCGGCGAAGCAAGTGCTTCAAATTCAATCCCGACTTTTTTTCTGGTAATACTATTAGCACCATCACATGCTACGATATATCGTGCTTTAAATTCCTTGGTTTCATCTAACTGATTTTTCGCAGCAACCCGCACATCATCCTTATTAAACTGAAGATCATACACAGCATGTTGCTTTAAAAAAGTAATCGTTCCGAACTGACTTAATCGATCCCGCAAAACATCTTCTGTTAGCTATAAAGGAATTCGCGCACCTTGTTCTGGCGAAATATCATCATTTAATTGTTCATTTGCACTACCGACGGCGTAGGTCTTACCATTTAACTTAGAGCACCAAACCCCTCGAATTGGAAAATCAGGAGATAACAATTGTTTTTCCTTCAACGTTTCTGAGATTTTCCACCGCCTAAAAAATTCCATCGTTCTTGCATTAAGCCATTGGGCACGCGGAGATAATAATGGATTAGGATGTTTTTCAAGTATTAACGTTTTAACATCATTAAGTCCGAGCTCTATTGCTAACGCAACACCTGTTGAACCACCACCAACAATAATGACATCATAAATTTGCATATATTGAACCACTAAATTGAAAAAAAGGTATCCTGCCACAATCGCCGGGTAAATTCATCAATTGCCACCTATTTGCGTGAATAAATCTTGCAAGAGGGCTTGATGCGCAATTTGAGTCAATTCGCCCTTTTTCTAGAAACAGCAAGCTTTTCACAAGGACAAGTCATCAATATGTCTGAAATTGCGCGTGAAACAGCTATTGATAGGAAATTAATCGCAAATTATTTTGATATTTTAGGCCTTGACCGCCGTTCCGACCATTATCACATTATGCAGTCCTCCGTAATATAGCTTTTTGCAAGGCAGGCCTAGGTACAGAAGGCATTTTTTCCATCAAGAAAAATAACTCCATCGGGACTTTCAAAAAAATTAACTGTTGATTGAGACAGGGGAATTTTAGTCTTTCTATTTTTCCAATAGAGTAATGTTCCTCTGGGGATATCTATTTCTTCTGCGGCATCACGCTGGGACATGCCTTGCGATACGTTGGAAATATATTGTAATAATCCTTCTGCAACCTCTAAGCGTGTTTTTTTCTCCGAAGCTATTGTTGTTTTTGTAAAATCCATTATTATCGTCCCTGATAGCTAGTTTTTGGTTGTTCTGGTCGAACAAAATTTTCCAAATACTATGCCATCTTTTTTTTGATGACAATCATGTAGTTCTAGGTTAAATATTGGTCAAATGGTCGGAACGGCGGTCGAAGCCATACAATTGATCTAAAAAGAGCATTTATAATAAAAAAATAGTTTTAGTTGACCGTTTTAGATCATTTATATCATATTACATATCGCAGAATTATCATGTATAATTATCCTATATAGATCATTTAAGCATTAAAACCCATATTAATTGCTCTATTTAGGATATTTATGAAAAGAGCCTTAACCCCAGAAGAGCTTGAGGAATTACTCGGAAAAAACCTTAAAGCACTGCGCCTACAAAAAAATATTGATAGAAAAACGTTATGCGCACGAGCAGGAGTTAGCGAACACGCCCTTAGAAATCTTGAGGATGGAAAAGGAACCACCTTAAAAACGCTTATAAGAACACTCAAAGCCCTTGAGCGTGAAAGCTGGCTCAGCACAATAGCCCCAAAAACAAGCATTAATCCTCTACATTTAGTAAGGGAAAAAGCCCCAAGACAACGCGCACGCAGAAAAAATCATGCCAAAGAAAAAATCTAGCTCGTATAAACATGTTGAACGAATTAATGTTTATCTTTGGGGGAAGTTTGTGGGAGCTACGGCCTTAGACCCAAAACTAGGATATTATGTATTTGCCTATGATAAATTGTTTGGAAAAAGCAGAATTGAAATTGCCCCATTACATATGCCCCTCAATGACAATGAAGAAGTCTATGTATTCACAGACCTTCCTGAAACAACTTATAAACGTCTCCCGGCAATACTTGCGGATTCTTTACCTGACAGCTTTGGAAATGCGCTCATAGATCGTTATATGGCAGATAAAGGGATTTCACATAAACAGATTACCCAACTAGATCGGTTAGCCTATATGGGAAATCGATCCATGGGAGCGCTTGAATTTAAACCGGCGCATGGGCCAAGAACTACAAAACCAACAGCCATATTAATGAATACTCTAGTCATAGAGGCACGGAAAGCAGTTAAAGGTACTCTAAAAGGATCTTACGAAACAGACGCTGCTTTACGAAGTATTATTGAAATTGGCACATCCGCTGGCGGCGCAAGAGCTAAGGCAGTTATAGCATGGAATCCTGAAACACAAGAAATACAATCAGGACAAGTCAATGCCGAAGAAGACTTCGAACATTGGTTATTAAAATTTGATGGGATGGGATCCGATAAAGAATTAGGAATAAGCCAACATTATGGTCGAATTGAATATGCTTATTATCTTATGGCAATTCAAGCAGGTATCTCGATGACAAAATCAAGACTGCTTGAAGAAAACGGCAGAGCTCATTTTATGACAAAACGTTTTGACCGCGACGGAAGAAACACTAAACACCATATACAAACTTTATGCGCCATGAATCATATTGATTACAGAATGAAATCGACGAATAGTTATGAACAATTGCTTATGACACTCAGCGACCTCACCCTTTCTCATGATACGTATATAGAAGTATTTCGGCGGATGATATTTAACATCATGGGACAAAACTGTGATGATCATAGCAAAAATTTTTCTTTTATATTAAAAGAAGGTAGCAACTGGCAGTTAGCCCCCGCCTATGATGTTACATTTGCTCACAACCCCAAAGGAGAATGGACAAATCAACATTTAATGTCAGTTAACGGAAAATATAAAAATTTCACTATTAATGATATTTTTGAAGTCGCAGATAGATTCGGAATTGGCGAGGCAAAACAACTCATCGCTGAGACGCGTGAAGTAATTAAGTCATGGCCAATATTCGCTAAAGAAGCAGGATTAAATAAAGAAGAAATTAATCGAATTAAAAAATTACATATATTATTTTAAGAAATAATTTGGATTAATTGAATTAGTTTCGACTGGATAAAATGATTCTAGGGGTGCGAGCATCTCTAAAGCTGTACCGTCACATCGGCACTATTTTTAGTAATAGTATATAACTCGAGCCTTTTGCTTGCTCAGACTGCGCTAGAGCATGCATCACGGCTCAAGTAAATTTTGAGTGAGTAGGCCAGGACATTTTAACCTAAATTCGGCAGTAGGAATGGCATAAAATGAAAAAAGGCGAAGAAGGTAAGGATTTTTTTGACATTTTTTCTCGACGCCGTACTCACCCGTACGGTGAGAGAAAAAATGTCAAAAAAATCCTTAGATTCGAAGCATTTTTTCATTTTATGCCATTCCTACTGCCGAATTTAGGTTTAATCCTAGCCTCTCTCAGAACAGGGCTTGAAGCTCTCGACTCACACTGCTCCCACTAGGCAACCACAATTTTCATTCCACTAATCCAATGCGTAAAAAGTCTTGGATGATATTTTGCTGTCTGCTTTATATAACGAACAGCGGTAACATAAGATGTCCTAAACTTTTTATATTTTCGCCACCTAGCCCCTAATGAAAAGCAGCCTAAAAATTATTTGAAATGACAGGCGGTTTCCAAATACCCTTTTTTGCTATTAATTGAGGCCAATAAACTCGCATTAGTAAATTGAAATTTTCTGTAGGCAAAGGAAGCCAGTTAGACTCAGCGTCTGAACCGGGAGAGTTTTGCTGAAGATAAATATCCAGCGATCCATCTTTATTAAAATGCATATTACTTCTATCACCCAATGCATAACGATTAATTGAGTTAGGAACAATTAAACCATTTGAATCATACAATGAAATCGACCAAAATCCTTTAGCAGGAGGAATGTCATTACGAGCAAAATGAATAATGTATTTCTTCGTTCCATTCAATAAAATATTTTTTTCATCCGTGGTTGCCATGAGATAAATAGCATCATCTATCATATTTGCTCCAAAACCACTGTATGCAACTCCGGCACGATTCATATAAGACGTACCATAATTTCCAATAATATTAGCTTTCATCCAGCCATTTTCAAGAGTACTTATTTTCGGTATAAACTTAATAATTTGTTCCAATGCATTTTTTGCAGCTAAATTTAGTAAATTTAATTCATCATTTGATAAAGTTGATATATTAAAATCTTCTCCAGGGGTAATGCCAATTATTTTTAATTCGGCAATGATATTAGTTTGATAATCTTCTGGATGAGGGGGATTTGTTTTTAAAGCGTTAGCCAATAGCTGAAAGAAAGTAACTCCATTCATCATGTTGACTTGCTGAAAAGGAGGGGTCGTCATATCAATACTTGGATCGATAGGTAAATTGCTAGGAGGAATATAATCTGTACCCCATTTGCTTAAAGGCGTTAATGTGTATCCCTTTTGTATTTGACGTGCCACCTCAATGTCGTCTTCGTTATTGGTCACTAAGGTACGGCCGGTTATCCAAGCCATATTTGTTGATGACTTAATAACAGGGATATTAGGAGGCAATGCAACATTTGAATTGGGACCAACAATGATAAAGTTTTTTGCTTTAGTGCCGGTTGTGCGCTTACCTAGCGAGGCAAAAACATCCGTCCAAGCATCCAAAATAGGTAATAAATAATAGCGATCATTAGTATCTGGAACAGAAAGAACCAGTGGTTCCATGCTAAGATCCAACCACGCAATAGAATAGAGAGTGTCAATATTTGGGCGTATAATATCTTTGTCAGCTGGACTGGCTAAGTGTAATGCATGACTAAATTGATTAATAGGCGCTCTACCATCATTTTGCGCAGAGGGAACATTGGTCATAACCTGTTTTGTTAACGCAGATAGAACAAGAGGATACCCATACACGTAGACATCAATTGCAGCATTATAAAAATCATTAGGATCAATTTTTGCAGCAAATACAGGATAATTGGATAAGCAAACAATGCAAAAAAAGAAAATTAATATTTTTTTAAAAAAACATTTCATCTCAAGCTACTTCCTTATTACTTAAAGCTGCTTATACTGTCAGATAAATTGAGACTGTCAACCTTTTTTTCCATCCCAAACACGATGATTACATTTTATTACCTCATTTTAAGCACTTTAATCAAAGGAACTTTGGCCTCGACCGTCATTCCAGATTTGTCCCGCCTAATTATTTAAAAATCGATGATTTGATGAGATAACGGGTACAGCCAGGATCACTGCCAGCGCAGCGCAAGGAACTAAAACATGAGCCTATCACGCAATAACCAAAATATATTATGACGTTTTGTGAATAGAAGTCTTCTTTCCTGTTAATATATAAATTCATACTTCTTAACTAATGAGAAAAACAAATGCATGTCGCCGCATTTATACAAGACCTCGCTGTGATAATGTTACTAGCAGGCTTAACCACCGTTATTTTCCATCAGCTAAAACAACCTGTTGTTCTAGGTTATATTTTAACTGGTATTATTATTGGGCCTTATACCCCTCCTTTTAGCTTCATCAGTGATCCTTTGATAATAAATACATTAGCTGAATTAGGCATTGTTTTCTTAATGTTTTCACTTGGACTTGAATTTAGTTTCCGCAAATTATTCAAAATTGGTTTAGCAGCCATTGTTACATCCATTGCGGAAATCACATTAATGATTTGGCTTGGATATCGTATTGGTATTTATTTCCACTGGACTAAAATTGATTCTATTTTTTTAGGAGGAATTCTTGCTATTTCTTCAACGACTATTATTGTAAAAGCACTCAAAGAATTACATTTAGACAAACAATCCTTTGTTCAGTTAATTTTTGGTATTTTAATCGTAGAAGATTTACTGGCCATTGTTATTTTAACTATTTTGTCGAGTATTGCGATCAGTGGTACTGTAAATACCCATGATGTTATTTTTACAATGGGAAAATTATCTTTATTTATTATTGTTATTTCTTTGCTAGGAATTATGATTGTACCTAGATTATTAATTTATGTTGCCAAGTTTGATAGTAATGAAATGTTACTTGTGACCGTTTTAGGTCTATGTTTTGGTTATTGTTTGCTTGCAATCAAACTCGAATATAGTTTAGCTCTTGGCGCTTTTATTATTGGTTCGTTAATGGCAGAAAGCAAAGAATTAAAATTGATTGAACAATTAATTGAACCTTTAAGAGACATGTTTAGCGCTATATTTTTTGTGTCTGTTGGCTTGCTTTTAGATCCCAAAATATTACTCCAATATGCATGGCCTGTCCTCCTTATTACCTTAGCAGTGGTAATAGGTAAAGTAATAGCGTGTACCTTAGGATCACTTTTGGCAGGAAAAGATGGACGTACTTCATTTTTGGTGGGGATGGGCTTAGCACAAATTGGCGAATTTTCTTTTATCATCGCTACTATGGGTGTTTCTTTAAAAGTAACTAGCGATTTTCTGTACCCTATTGCAGTGGCTGTTTCTGTTATCACGACTTTTCTAACACCTTATTTAATACGACTTGCTGATCCTTTTTCAAGAAAGATTGGGAAGATAATACCATCTCATATTATTTATTTTTTTAGTCTTTATACCAATTGGTTACACAATCTTGGAAATAAAAAACGGCATTTACCGACGCAGCGTAAAAAATAATATTATCCTAAACCAACATGATTAGACATTAATCACCAGCCAACCAGGTGTATCGTCGAACATCTGGGTTAGATTCATTTTACTATGAAACGCTAGACTAAAATCAAGATAGAAGGGCTCCATTCTCCAGGGCGTTCGTGATTAATTAATCAAGGCCATTTAATGTGATAAAAAAGCTAAGGCCATCCCAAAAAAAATTAAAAATATTCCTAATAATTTCGCAATATATTTTTCTGCACGCTCTAACATACGTGTAACGCGTGGATGAGATAAAATATATGTCAGTATAAAAAACCAAATAATAGCTATTAAAATAATTTCGCTTGCATAAACTATCATCCAATAAAATGGAGTATTCGGTTTAATGATCATTGTAAATAAAGCCAAGAAAAATAATGTTGCCTTAGGATTCAAAAGATTACATAAAAATCCTTGTCTAAAAGAAATAAAATTAGATAGATCTACTTTTTTTATTTTATTTTCTTTAGTCATTATTTTTGCAGTCACCTTTGATAAAAGAGAAGTAATACCCAGATAAATTAAATAGGCTGATCCAATATATTTTATGATATTAAATAAAATAAGCGAATTATATATCACAATAGCAAGGCCAAAAGCACAATATATCATATGAATAAAAATAGCACTTCCTATACCAAGCGATGTAAAAATACCAGACTTTCTTGAATGTAAAAGTGTATTTTTAGTCACTATAGCAAAATCGGGCCCGGGTAACATAGCTGAAAATAAAGTTAAAAGTCCTACCGTAACGCATTGAGTAATCATGTGTATGTTCACCTATTTTTCTATAATTCTTTAGATAATTATCGACCTCGACCGCTGTTCCAATCACCTCTCCAGGAATTATCCTAAACCAACATGATTAGGCATTAATCACCCGCCAACCATGAAGCACCTCCTATTTAAACAGGGTGTTTCACGGTAAATTCGGCAATAGAAATCACGTAAGAGGTGTTTCATGGGTGGCGGGTGATTAATGCCTAATCATATTGGTTTAGAATTATCACATGTAAGCCCTGTGATTATGTCTGGCGCGAGCTATATGACTTAGCGGAATGCCTGCTGTTCTTTTATCTTTTGTTTTTATCTAGTTTCGCCTTTTGTAGATTTACCATCTCTGTCTCATTCTTCACTGCATCATCCTTCTCTATCCCATTTGATGTTCGCGAAGCTAATAAAGATTTCGAAACATGAGTAGAGATTTTTCTATGCGACGATGGTGAAGGCGAACGGTTTTCTTCGACTTTAGTAGAATCAGTGTTGGTTATTGACTTTTGTTCTTCTTTTTCTTTAATCTCCGCCATCTCCATTCCTGGTTCATTGTTAGAAAGTGGTGAACGCTTTCGAGGAGGAATAGGAATTTTAATTTTTTTAGTAGTTTCTTTAGTAGAAGACTGCTTATTTTTGTCTGGATCTTGTAGCGACTGATTTCTTATTGCATTTAACTTCTTTATAATTGGACTATTCATATCACGAAATGGACGTTCTCTAGATGATGTATAATCGCCTAAACTCGCCAATTGATCCGTGATATTATTAAAATTCGTGGCCATATTTTTTGATTTAAAATGTTCTTTTAATCCACTTTCATTAAGTGGTACAGTTAATTCTGAAGTAGCAAACAATCTTAAGTCTGAATATTTTATTGGATTATCTTGAACAAGATTCGCAGATTCTTGTATTGCTTTTTTTATAACAGAAAATGATTCTTGATTTAACATATCTTTGATTTTTTCACCTGACGTAGTTGTATTACTTAATTGAGAAGATGTTGATTGAAGCGAAAGAGCAATACCCAATCGTAACACTTGAATAATCTGATCTTTATTAGGCATTTCTTTTTTGGATTCTTCAAAAAGAAGATTATAACATCTGATAAATAGCTCATTCTTACGAGATTTACTTCGTTCTTTTTCATTTGCAAACTTAGACAAAAGCTTATACGAATCTCGAAGATCAAACGGTTGTTTCTGATCTTGTTTATTCTTATTCTGTTCTACATACTCCTTATTAAAATTTTCTAAACGAATTATTTCGTAGTCATCTTCTTGCTCCGGTTGTTTTTTTAACTCGTTTTGTTCCTCATTAAATATATTCATTAATTGTTTATATTTATCTTCTGGAAAAAAAGGTCTATTTATTTGTAAACTTGAATCCTCTATAAATTTAAATATTTGATTTTTTCCGTTAGGATATTTTTGGTTAAATTTTTCATCATTAAAATCGTCTTTATCGCCATAGCTTGCTTCATATCGATTAAATATTTTATAAATTTCTGTAACCTCTTCTTGACTTAGCCATCCATGTCTAATTCCTGCTTCGATATTATCTAATACAAAATTATTTTTCTCAACAATACCGACGTAATGTTCAAATGGATCAAAATATTTTTGTTCTGCCTCTATTTCTTCTAAAGATTCTCTCCTAACGCCGCTCATAAAAGATACCTCATTATTCATGTATTTTATATAATTCATTATAACATAAAATAATAAGTGTTTTTTTTGAAAATAACCCATTATTTCTAAACAAATTTACCATTTTTATTTATAACATTTTTAAACGCTATACTATTGCAATTAAGTATTAAATTAAACGGAAAAAAAATCCATGCAATCTAGAAATAAAGAAAATGTTAATAAAAACAAGAGCTATAGCGACATATCATATACCCCAACATATCAAAATCTATTACAAGTTAGTCGTAAAACGTATAAAAAAGAATTTTGATTAACTGAAAATTTCTTCTTGCATATGAATTAGAATATTATAAAATGATGCGTGAATTTCCTCTATATTTTAATTCCTGTTTTTTATCTTTTGCTTTATTCCTCAGTTTTTTATCTATTCACTATAGCAATATTATGTCCCTTTTCACTCAAAAATTATTTTTTACTTATTCATGGAGTCTCTTATGAAAAAATTTATTTACTTTATTTTATATAATCTCTTTTTAATGATTTCCTGCTCTATTGTTTACGCAGATAGCTTAACTGTTGAAAACACACAAACAGATGTTCCGGTCTATCTTAAACATGAATATGAACGGGGACCATTCTTTGATTCTGTATTGCCGCATAATGTCAAAACGATATCCCGAGATGAAATAAGTAGTGCTTGTAAAAAAGACTTGGTCTGTAAAATTGATTTTACTTACATGTTAGCAAATAACAAAGAACACTTGCTTGGGTCAATTTATATGGATTTACGAAGAATTCCAATGATGTTAGTGGAATATGATGTCAGTTATGATTCGCAATATCAGTTACAAATTAACATGGAAAATAACCATGTTATTGTGGTACCACGGTAAAAATTTTCGTTAACTTTCATACATTGATCGATTCCCCCTGAATTCCCATGGATTTTCTGAAACGTTGATTGCCGAATTACCGTGAAAATCCCTGGCATTTTCATGATCTGGGGTGGGCTAGATGGTTACCCATGCCAGTTTAAGGAAGTTCAGGCGAAAGCGCAGGTGGAACAAAATTTTTTCCATTATTAGAAGTTAAGACAACGACTCTATAATCCGCATATCTGGAACCAAGCCTATAAATGCAGTTTCCTACAGTTATACAATATTCTGCTTGCGTGTCACATACTAACGTATTCACTTTGGGTTGATTGATTATTGAAGATGCACAAAATGATTCTGAAAATGAAAACACAGCAAATATTTCGTAACTACCGTATTTTATGATATTTTATCCGTTGATACCATCTTCGCCATTTTATCCGGCTGACTAATCAAACGTCGTGGCGCAACGCGTCCATCATCCATGATTTCGCCAACTCCTAAAAATTGATTTGTTTGAGAATAAAGACGAACCATTCCTTTCGTTGGTAAGTGAGGAACAATAACAGGTTGGCCGGTACGCAGATAAAACTGTGCAGAGGTAGATAATTTAACTGCATGCAATGTCTGTACAGAGGTTTCAATAGGGATTAATAATTGTGTTAAAGCATCTGCACCTTTTTGTTGGTGCAAGTCTGTTAACTCTTCTATCGTGTACATTTTAGCTTGATCATATGGAGAAACCATGGATCGACGTAAAGAAATAACATGCGCTCCACAGCCGAGTTTTTTTCCAATATCTGCAGCGAGAGTACGAATATAGGTACCTTTACTGCAATAAATATCCAGGCTCAACAAATCTTGATGATATGACAGCAGTCGCATACGATGAATTTGAACCGTTCTAGGTTGACGGTCAATTTCAATGCCTTTTCTCGCTAATTCATATAACGGCCGGCCTTGTACTTTTATTGCTGAAAACATGGGAGGAATTTGTTGAATGGTTCCTTCAAATTGACTCAACACATGAGATAATTCTTCGGGAGGAATAAAATTCACGGGTTTAGTTGCAATAATTTCACCTTCTGCATCACCTGTCGTGGTTTCAATCCCAAGCTTTATCGTAACCTGATAACATTTATCAGATTCAAGTAAAAACTGAGAAAATTTGGTTGCTTCACCAAAACAAAGTGGCAGCATGCCAGTAGCAAGAGGATCTAAACTCCCCGTATGTCCCGCTTTTTTTGCAGCAAATAAATGTTTAACGCGCTGTAAAGCGCCATTGGAAGTCATATACAGCGGTTTATCTAGCAATAAAATGCCATTGATATTTTTTTTTAATGATTTTGTCATGCGGTATTATTCTTTAAATGCATCATTGATTAAAGCGTTAATTCGATGTCCTTTCACAGAGGAATCATCGTAAACAAATCGCAATTCTGGTGTAACGCGGAGTTTAATTGTATTAGCTAATTCATAACGTAAATATTTTGCGGCATTATTTAGCGCCTTGAGTGTTTCAACTGCTTTATCTTCTTCTAGTAAACTTACAAAAATTTTTGCAAAAGATAAATCACGGGCAACGTCCACACTGGTGATAGTAATCATACCAAAGCGCAAATCCTTTGCGCTTTTTTGTAAAATATCAGCTAAGGCTGTTTGAATAACATCAGCAACACGCTGCTTACGGGTATAATTTTTTGGCATTAGATAGCTCTTTTCACTTCAATTTTTTCAAAGACTTCAATTTGATCGCCGGGCTTAATATCATTATAACTTTTAACACCAATCCCACATTCCATGCCGGCTCTTACTTCAGTAACGTCATCTTTAAAACGACGAAGTGACTCTAAAGAACCTTCAAATACAACAATATTATCGCGTAACACACGGATAGGATTATTGCGGCGTATAGTACCTTCCAATACCATGCAACCTGCGATAGCGCCCATTTTTGATGAACGGAAGACATCACGAACTTCAGCAAGGCCCACAATTTTTTCTTGAATATCAGGGGCTAAGAAACCACTGATAGCACGTTTTACTTCATCAATCACGTCATAAATAATACTATGATAATGAATATCGACGCCTTCTGTTTCAATCAATTTGCGTGCTTCTGCGCTGGCGCGGACATTAAAACCAATGATAATAGCATTCGAGGCAACCGCTAAATTCACATCGGTTTCATTAATACCGCCTACACTGCTTGAAACAATTTTGACTTTAACATTAGGAGCAGATATTTCTGATAAAGCTTGTGCTAATGCTTCGGCTGATCCTTGTACATCGGCTTTTAAAACAATTGTCAAGGTACGTTCTGTTTGTTCTTCGCCCATGCGTTGCAAAATATTGTCTAATTTAGTTGCATTTTGTCGAGCCAGTTTAATTTCACGGAATTTTCCTTGACGGAATAATGCAACTTCACGGGCACGTCGCTCATCAGTAACCACCATAAACTCATCGCCCGCATTAGGTGTGCCTGATAATCCTAACATTTCTACAGGAATGGATGGGCCTGCATGCTCAACTAAATGGCTATTTTCGTCAAATAATGCGCGAACACGGCCAAACTCAAAACCAACTAAGACCAAATCGCCTTTATTTAATGTACCTTGTTGGATAAGCAAACTAGCAACAGCACCACGGCCTTTGTCAAGACGGGATTCAATGACAACGCCACGAGCAGGGCAATTCACTATTGCTTTTAATTCCAATATTTCTGCTTGTACTAAAATGCCATCTAATAATTTATCAATTCCTTGGCCTGTTTTGGCAGAAATAGGTAAAAACATACTTTCCCCGCCCCATTCTTCAGGAATTAATCCATATTTTGCTAATTCATTTTTTACCCTGTCTTGGTCTGCTTGTGGCTTATCAATTTTATTAACAGCAACAACAATGGGAACATTGGCTGCTTTTGCATGATTGATGGCTTCAATCGTTTGTGGCATCACGCCATCATCTGCGGCAACAACCAATACGACAATATCAGTTAACTTGGCACCACGAGCACGCATGGCTGTAAATGCCGCATGGCCTGGTGTATCTAAGAAGGTAATAACACCTTTGTCTGTTTCAACATGGTATGCGCCAATGTGTTGTGTAATGCCACCTGCCTCACCCGCAGTGACTTTTGTACGACGAATATAATCTAAAAGAGATGTTTTTCCGTGATCCACATGTCCCATGATAGTTACGACAGGAGCCCGGGCTACAGAGTCTCCTTCAAGCGCATGATCTTTATTAAAAGATTCTTCTAGGGCATAGGCACTAACCAGTTTAGGAATGTGCCCCATTTCTTCTACAACAAGAGCTGCTGTTTCTTGGTCAATAACTTGGTTAATGGTAACGATAGCACCCATTTTCATCATGGTTTTGATGACTTCAGCGGCTTTGATAGACATTTTCGCGGCGAGATCAGCTACGGTGGTTGTTTCTGTGATAGCAACTTCTTTGATCACTGGAGCGGTAGGTTTGGTAAATGCTTGGATTTGACCTTGTAATGCTTTGCGTCCTTTACCTCGGCGAGAACGACGATGTCCAAGTGTATCCATTTCATCAACATTACGCAAAGCTAGGCCAATATTAGGGCCTTTTCCTAGAAAAGCATCATACTTATGTGCATCTTCATTATTGCCGCCTCGACCTTTTTTCTTCTTTTTCGAGCGATCATTTTCACTTTCTTCATTATCACGCAGATTAACAGAACCGGCTTTACCTTTGGGTTTTGGTTTGGATTTTGCCTTGGCTTTATCCATCGTGGATTTTTTTTCTTCTGCTGATGCAGGCGCTTGAACTGTTTCGATATTACTTGAAGGAATCGGCATTTCAAGTGCGCTAGATTGAACATCTATCGTAGATTGTGGTTGTTCTTCAAATTCAACAACGGGAGGTGTTACGTCGATAATATGTTCTGGAGTGTGCGCTACTGACTCAGCCGAAGGGGGTTCTAAAGAAGGCTGGGACTGCGACGATTGAGTTTCTTCCACAATAGGGCGTTGCTTAATATATGTTCGCTTCTTACGGACTTGAACGCTAATCGTTTTACGAGCACCTTGTCCTCCCGCAATCTTAATTTCCGTTGTTTTTGCTCGTCTTAAAACAATTTTTTCGGGTGCTGTTTCCGATTTTGCGCCATGGTGTTTTTGCAAATATAGCAGAAATTTTAGCTTTTCCTCTTCCGTCAATACATCGTCAGCGTTATTTACTTTAATATTTGCTTTTTTAAGCTGATCAATCAGATTATCGACAGAAGGCACACCGGTTTCAGCAGCCAACTGTGCCACCGATATACCGGATTTTTTGACTCGCGTCACTGCTCCTACTTGATCAGATACAGTCGCTTCAACATTTTTTACCATCTAATCTCCTCTCTACTCATGCCAGCTTGAGAGCCTGCTCAAAATCCCCCAAGCCATCATTCATTGATTCTCTGTGCTCCTCTGCTCATTTACTCGTATGTAAATTGCGCTGAGGTGCTCGAAAATCAACAAATTCTAGCTCACCTAAGAGATTTTGAACAGGCTCTAAGATTTAAGTACATTTATTCAAACCAGGGTTTACGTGCAATCATAATTAATTGAGCAGCCCTTTGTTCATCAATTCCAACTTCTTTTATTTCAAGCAAATCATCAACAGATTGCTCGGCCAAATCTTCACGCGTAACAATCCCATGATTCGCAAGAATATAGGCTAAATGTCTATCCATACCTTCCATTTCTAACAAATCATCAGCCGGTTTTGCTTTTTCTAGTTCTTGTTCTTCAGCTATAGCCTTTGTTAATAAAGCTGCTTTTGCTCGTTCACGCAAGGCAGTTACGATTTCTTGATCAAAACCATCAATTTCTAACATTTCTTGCAAAGGAACGTAGGCAATTTCTTCTAATGTGGTAAATCCTTCTTCTGAAAGAATTTGTGCCACTTCATCATCTACACCTAACTTATTTTTGAAAAAAACTAAAACACCTTCCGTTTCTTTTGCTGATTTCGTTTTAGCTTGTTCTTCTGTCATAACGTTTAACTTCCATCCAGTTAATTGACTTGCTAGTTGCACATTTTGTCCATTACGTCCAATGGCTTGCGCTAATTGCTCTTCTTTTACTGCAATATCCATCGTATGACTATCTTCATCTACAACAATGGAAGCGACTTCAGCAGGTGCCATCGCATTAATAACGAGTTGTGCAGGATTATCATCCCATAAAACAATATCAACCCGTTCACCACCCAATTCACTAGAAACGGCTTGAACACGAGCGCCTCGCATACCGACACAGGCACCAATAGGATCAATACGTCCATCATTGGTTTTGACGGCAATTTTAGCTCGCGCACCGGGATCACGCGCAGCCGATTTAATTTCAATAAGCTCTTCACCAATTTCTGGAACTTCGATTTTAAATAATTCTATTAGCATTTCAGGACGAGTGCGGCTCAATACCATTTGCGGGCCCTTGAGGTCAGAACGAACTTCATAAAGATAAGCCCGTACTCTATCAGCCATTCTCATTGCCTCATGAGGAATCATTTCTGTGCGCATTAATACGGCTTCTGCGTTATTCCCCAGATCTAATATAACAAATTCACGAGTCACTCGCTTTACAACGCCTGTCACTAATTGTCCTAGACGCTCTTTATAAGCATTAACCACTTGCGCGCGTTCTGCTTCAAGCACTTTTTGGACAATGACTTGTTTCGCCTTTTGAGCTGCGATACGACCAAATTCTACGGAATCAACAGATTCTTCTATATATTCGCCTACTTTAACATTAGGGTCGCGTTGGCGTGCTTCACTGAACGTCAATCGAGCTAAACCTTCATCGCCTTCTTCATCTTCCAAATCATCAGCGATCACCTGCCAACGGCGAACAGTTGTATAATCACCAGTCTTCCGATTAATTGTCACTTTAACATCGATATCATTTCCGGCGCGTTTCTTTGTTGCCATTTCTAAAGCGGCTTCGATGGCTTCAAATATGACGCCGCTATCCACGCCTTTTTCGTTGGATACCGCTTCAGCAACTAACAAGATTTCTTTGTTCATAAAATCAGTCCTCACCTTCAGCGGATATCCGCGATCACATTGGCTCTTTCTATTTCAGAAAAAGGCAAAACCATCTCTTCATTATCCACTAAGAGATGTATACTATTATCTTCAATACGTAACAGTTCTCCCACAAACTTGCGCCGATTATGAATAGGCGCTTGCATATGTATCTTTATACGCTTACCTAGTTGCATAACATAATGTGCTAATTTAAACAAAGGCCTGTCTATTCCAGGAGAAGAGACCTCAAGGATATAACGTCCTTGAATAGGGTCTTCGACGTCAAGCATCGCACTAACTTGCCGGCTAACACGAGAACAATCCTCTATGCCAAGACCTTTCTCTTTGTCAATAAAAAGTTGAAGTACTCCACCTTTTAATTGAGCACCAACAAATTCATAACCCATCGCTTCAACGATAGATGATAACTGGTCACTCAATGTGGATGCAACTCTACTCACAAGCATCGCCCTCCACTGATAAAAAAAATGGGCTTAATGCCCACTTACATTCATTATGTTAAAAAACAAAAAAACCCCATGAGGGGTTTTTTGTTTTTTCCTGCAGAAACGCAGGATTATTTGGTAGCGGGGGCTGGATTTGAACCAACGACCTTCGGGTTATGAGCCCGACGAGCTACCAGGCTGCTCCACCCCGCAATAAAGTCGTTATTCTATATAAAAGGATTCGAAGGAGCAAGCTAAAAAGAATAGAATAGCGTAAATAATTTTCCCACTGCATCTATTATGCTACCATAAGCCTACTCTTAGGAGATAAGCCTAACCGTTCATGGCTATTGTTTATTGCGCAAATCGTGCTGAGGCAAAGTATCAGGATGGCCTCTGTGCCGATTAAGACTCTGAACGGCTACAACAAGCAGGATTGCTTATAATGCATTGTATTTTACAAAACTTACGTTTAATGACTATTGCATGGCTCATTTTTGCATTAACAAGTTGTATGTTAGGGCCTAATTTCCAGTCTCCAGCCCCTCCTAGTATAGCACGTTATACCTATAAACCTCTTCCGGGCCATACGATCGGAACCCCAAAGGCAGGTCATGCAGGAAAAACACAACAGTTTGCTATGTATGAAGATATACCTTCTCAGTGGTGGGCTCTATTTCATTCTAAAGAAATCAATGAGTTGGTTCAGCAAGGTTTAAATAAAAGCCCAACTTTGATTGCAGCAAAAGCCACACTGACTCAAGCAGAAGAAACGTTAAATGCACAAATAGGTTCATTACTATTTCCTGCTATTAATCTAGGCTTGGGGGGCAATAGACAACGCGCCTCTGGACTAACATTTAATTCAACATCACCTCCCTCCTTATTTACCGTTTACAATACCACTGCAAATGTCAGCTATCCTTTGGATGTCTTTGGTGGATCAAGGCGACAAGTAGAATCTTATCAAGCTCAAGTGGATTATGAACGTTTTCAATTAATCGCAGCTTATTTAACATTAACATCGAATATTGTAACAACAGCCATTACGATCGCTTCATTACAAGAGCAAATAACCGCTACCATACAATTAATTCAAGAAGAATCAAAAACACTTTATATTATCCAAAAACAATTTCAATTAGGCAGTGTTTCTCATGCGAATGTTTTATCACAACAAACACAATTAGCGACTACACAAGCCCTTTTGCCTCCCTTGCAAAAAAGCCTAGCACAATCGCGTCATGCATTAGCTGTGCTAATAGGTGATTTACCGAGCGAAAGTCAGTCGCCTATTTTAGATTTGAATCGTTTAACATTACCTCAGCGATTACCTATCAATATACCATCCCAATTAGTGCGTCAACGGCCCGATGTGCAAGCTGCGGAAGCAACTTTGCACTCAACCAGTGCTCTTATTGGCGTGGCGACTGCTAATTTATTTCCTCAAATAAACATTACAGGAAACTATGGTTGGCTTGCTCAATCGCCAGGATCATTATTTGCTCCTATTAACAAAACATGGGCTTATGGAGCAGGCCTGACTCAACCTTTGTTTCATGGAGGCTCTTTACTTGCGGAACGCCGTGCTGCGATAGCGGCCTTCGAAGCAGCGTATGCACAATATCAACAAACCGTTTTGCAAGCCTTTCAAAATGTCGCTGATGCATTGCGTGCGATAGAATACGATGCGTACACATTAAAGGCACAAACAAATGCTAGAATAGCTGCTCGCGCCACTTTTATTTTGACACGGGAACAATATCAATTAGGCGCGGCTGATTATTTATCTTTATTAACGGCAGAACAACAATATCAAAGCGTTTTGATAAATCAAATTCAGGCAGCAGCCACTCGATATACCGATACTGTTGCACTATTTCAAGCCTTAGGCGGAGGCTGGTGGAACATCTCGCCGGCCTTAGAAAAAAGGAAAAATTCATGAAAAAAGCCATGACGTGGATGCTGATCATAGTGATTACTTTATTTGGGGCTATTTTTGGATTTAAACAATTTAAAAGCACCATGCAAGATCGTTATATGAAATCTCAAAGCTCTCCCATCGTATATGTATCTGCTATAAAAGTAATGAATTTACCGTGGCAATCACAACTAACAGCAACAGGGAATATACGAGCTATTACAGGAGTCAATGTCACCACCGAACTCGCAGGCATGGTGCGCATCATTGCTTTCACTCCCGGAATGACTGTAAAAAAAGATCAACTTCTTGCGCAATTAGATATAGCACCTGACACAGCTCAACTCCATATTTACCAAGCCAATGCCGAATTAGCCAAAATTACTTACAATCGCGATAAAGCACAATATTTAGTAAAAGCAGTCAGCAAACAACAATTAGATTCCGATCAAGCGAATTTAAAAAGCACTGAAGCACAAGTAGCAGAACAATTAGCCATCATTGAACAAAAAACTATTCGCGCTCCTTTCGATGGACGTGCTGGTATTTGTCTTATTAATCCAGGTCAATATTTAAAACCAGGTGACACTGTCACAATGCTACAAACACTCGATCCTATTTACGTAGATTTTTATATTCCACAGCAATCGATTTTTCAATTAGAAAAAGATCAACAGGTCAATGTCACAATAGATACTCTTCCAGATAACATTTTCACTGGGAAAATATCAACGATCAATCCTGGCGTTGATCCAAGTGTACGCAATGTAGAAGTTGAAGCAACACTTCCCAATCCTAGTGGACTATTAACACCTGGGATGTTTGCTGCTGTTAACGTTCACACAGGAAAACCAAAAAATTATTTAACGTTACCCATTAGCGCGATCAGCTTTAATCCTTACGGCGAAGTCATTTACATCATTAAACAAACAGGCAAGGACAAAGAGGGAAAACCGATTTTAATCGCTAAACAGCGTTTTGTTACAACAGGAGAAAAACGCGGCGATCAAATTATTATTTTAAATGGTTTAAATGAAGGTGATTGGATTGTAACAAGTGGTCAAATAAAATTAAAAAATGGCAGTAGAGTTATTGTAAACAATACAGTCTCTCCGACCAATGATCCTTCGCCTCATCCTATTGATATTTGACGGAGTAGTTAGGTATGCGTTTTACTGATATTTTTATTGAACGCCCAGTACTTGCAACCGTTATTAGTTTACTTATTTTAGTATTAGGTATACGTTCCGCAGCATCTTTACCGATTTTACAATATCCTTATACCGAAAATGCGGTCATTACCGTAGCCACAACGTATACAGGAGCAGATCCTGCTTTAATTGCAGGATTTATTACTACACCCTTAGAAAATTCTATTGCTCAAGCAAATGGCATTGATTATATGACCTCATCCAGCACGATGAGCAATAGTAATATTCAAGCGACTTTATTGTTAAATTATGACGGGTTAAAAGCGGTCGCTGACATTACGACAAAAGTGAATGCGGTACTCAATCAACTTCCGAAAGATACTCTACCTCCTGTCATTACGATGGCAATTGGCGAAAGTATTGATTCCATGTACATTGGTTTTTATAGCAAAATATTACCTGCTAATAGTATTACTGATTATTTATTACGGATTGTTCAGCCTAAATTGCAAACGATCACTGGTGTTCAAGTGGCAGAAATTTTAGGCCCACGTATTTATGCCATGCGTGCCTGGCTAGATCCCGTTAAATTGGCCGGATTTCATTTAACACCAGAAGATGTTTATAATAAATTAGGATCAAATGATTTTATTTCCGCAGTAGGGCGTACAAAAGGAAATATGTTTACCGTGGACTTAACCGCTGCCACTGGACTATCCACCGTAAATGGCTTTAAACAACTGGTATTGAAATCCGAAAATGGTGCCATAGTCCGTTTAAGTGATGTGAGCAATGTTTCATTAGGTGCAGAAAGTTATGATTCCGCGGTACAGTTTGATGGAGAACCTGCTGTTTACATTGGAATAAAAATCGCACCTTCCGCCAATCTCTTGACAGTGATCGATAATGTAAGAAAAATGCTTCCTGCTATTCAAGAAGAACTCCCTGAGGGTTTATCAGCAAAAGTAGTCTATGATGCGTCTGCTTTCGTAAATAGCTCTATTCATGAAGTCGTTATGTCCTTAAGTGAAGCATTACTGATTGTGACAATAGTGGTTTTTTTATTTTTAGGTTCTGTGCGTTCCGTGATTATTCCTGTGATTGCAATGCCTCTTTCATTAATTGGGGCATTTTTTATTATGTTCATGTTACATTATTCTATTAATTTACTCACATTACTCGCATTAGTATTAGCCATTGGTTTAGTTGTAGATGATGCCATTATTATCGTAGAAAATATTACACGGCATTTAGAAGAAGGAGTACATCCCATTCCTGCAGCGATTCAAGGGGCGCGAGAGCTCGCCAGTCCTATTATCGCTATTTCGGTTGTATTAATTGCTGTTTATCTTCCCATTGGATTTATGGGAGGATTAACAGGTGCATTATTTACGGAATTTGCATTTACCTTAGCTGCAGCTGTCGGTGTTTCTGCAATCATTGCACTCACTTTATCGCCTGTGATGTGTTCCCATTTTTTAAAATCACATCATACAAATAGCAATGGTGGTTTAGTAGCCTTTATAGATAGACAATTTGATCGGCTGCGCATCAAATACCATTATGTTCTAAATAAATCATTGAATTTTTTACCTGTTATTGCCGTATTTGCGACAATTATTTTACTAAGTAATTATTTTTTATTTATCTCTTCCAAAACAGAATTGGCACCACAAGAAGATTTAGGCATTGTACTTGCTTCATTAACATCCGCTCCTAATGCAACACTGCAACAAACTCAGTTATATTCACATGAAGTCAATACTGCTTTTTTTAAATTTCCTGAAACGGATCATACGTTCATGGTTGATGGAGTGAATGGATCTAGGGGAGCTAGCGCACTGAATGGAAGTATTGGTGGCATGGTATTAAAACCATGGGATCAACGAACACAAACAAGCAATGAATTACAACCGCAAGTACAAGCGGCATTAAATAATGTAACAGGAGCCAAAATAGCCGCGTTTCAACTACCTTCACTTCCGGGAGGGGGCAGTGGATTACCGATACAATTTGTCATTCAATCAACAGGAACTTTCGCAGAATTAAATGATGTCACTCAAGAAGTATTGAAAAGAGCCTATGCAACGCATTTATTTTTATTTATTGACCCGGATCTTAAATTAGACAAAGCACAAAGCACTGTTACGTTTGATCGTGATAAAGCATCCGAACTGGGTTTAACCATGCAAGATATTGGAAACTCTTTAACTGCTGCATTAAGTGAAGGCTATGTCAATTATTTTGATTTTGCGGGACGATCCTATCAAGTTATTCCTCAGGTACATCAAATAGACCGATTAAATAGCAATCAATTATTAAATTATTATATTAACACTGCAAGCGGTACAGCAGTTCCTTTGGGAACTATTGCATCAATAAAATCATCCGTAGTACCTGAATCGTTAAATCATTTTCAACAGTTAAATTCCGTTACTATTTCTGCTGTTGCATTCCCAAATGTCACAATGGGACAAGCACTTGATGCTTTGAAAAAAATTGCTCAACAAGTATTACCGCAAGGATATACCATCGATTATGCTGCACAATCACGGCAATTTATTCACGAAAGCGGTGGGCTTGTTGTTACTTTCTTCTTTGCTTTAATCATTATTTATTTGACGTTAGCTGCGCAGTTTAATAGCTTTCGTGATCCTTTTATTGTTTTAATCAGTGTGCCTATGTCCATTTGCGGCGCAATGATTTTTATTAGCATGGGAGTAAAAGATGCCAGCTTAAATATTTATACGGAAGTGGGTTTAGTGACTTTAATTGGATTAATTAGTAAGCATGGAATTTTAATCGTACAGTTTGCTAATGATTTACAAAGAGAAGGAAAAAATAAACGTGAAGCAGTAGAAGAAGCAGCCGCTGTGCGTTTACGTCCTATTTTAATGACTACGGCAGCAATGGTTTTAGGCGTGGTGCCATTGCTTCGTGCGACAGGAGCAGGGGCTGTGAGTCGTTTTGATATTGGTTTAGTTATTTCAACAGGGATTTCGATTGGGACATTATTTACTTTGTTTGTTGTCCCTGCGATGTATTTGTTTTTAGCGGATGACTGGTCAAAACAAAAAACAACTGAACATTTGCCGCAA
>Ga0207115_1012_pt1 | contig 35412 bp, 26 predicted proteins | sample Alteio_BWMinHeat_46_FD_153536 | JGI IMG/M metagenome (GOLD analysis project Ga0207115, IMG submission 153536) | Enriched cells from forest soil in Barre Woods Harvard Forest LTER site, Petersham, Massachusetts, United States -... | ecosystem: Environmental > Terrestrial > Soil > Temperate forest >...
GAACACGTTGCCATCCGCTACGGTCGGTACTGTGAACTTCACCGCAGGCCCTGCAGTGTCGCGCGACCCAGCCTGGGTACTGTTGTAAAGCTCGTGTGCGACGTTCGTGGCGTCGTATGCATGCAGGACTGCAGGGCCTTTGTTAGGCTGCTGGTCGACCTGCAATTCCCAAACAATCGCGTTGCTCGTGCCGTTTGCGGAGATGACAGGCGTCGCTCCGTGAATTCCGAATACTGTGGATCCGGTCGACGTAGGCGATGTAGACAGGACACCATTCGACCAGGTGAACCGCTGGAGCACTCCCTGCTCAGCGTGATAATAGACATTCCCATTCCAGTACGCTGGCGTATCGAAGAAATTATCAGATGCGCTGTTACTCGCTTGGACCTCCTGAATTGCTCGATCCGGATTGTTGTTTTGTCCCAGACTGTCACGATCGATTACAAAGATGCGGCCGTCTTTGCCGGCTCCAATCATTTCGTGCGGATGCGCAGAGGTGTTGTCTGGCATGATGATCGGGCCTCCACTGCCAAGGTCTGCGTCATTATTGATCAGGTCCTGCGTATTAGAGGGCATGAAGTAATCGACGAACTTCATGTTCGGGTCGAACTCAAGAAAGCTGTTATTGTACTGTGGCCCGGTGCTATCGGAGTCGGCGCCTGTGATCAGGTACATGTACCCCGCGCTATCGATCGCTGGTGCCCCTCCCCCCATCCAAATCCCAGCGCCTTTGCCATTGGCCGTGGGATTGAACACTCCGTTTTGAGCGAGAGTGAGAGTCTGTTTGTCGTAACCAACAACCCAGCCATGGCTGCATGATCCAAAGGCCGCGACCACGGTGTTGCCCAGCAACGCAAGCCCGGTCCGCTGCAGACATCCAGGATTGATGGTTATGACGCCGTTCACACTTTCTGCCCCCGTCCCACTTACGGACGGCTGCACCAGAGCTGGTCCGCCAAATTTCTCTACTCCTGTGGTGATGTCCAGTGCGTGCAGGCGAAATTTGTTGTTTCCGTTTTCATTCGTCATTGCCACCAGATACATCGTCCCCGTGGACATGTCGATGACTGGAGTTCCAGTCACTCCGATTTCGGGGGAAACGCCCTCGTCGCCAGCGCCGCTGATCGCTGGGATAATGCTCGGTGGATTGATGAAGCTGACATGCCACAGCGGTGTGGACTGTTTTCCATCGGCATCAAAGGCATATACGCTGTCGTGCTCGGTGGCCACAAACACTACGTTGTGTGTCGCGCCATTAACCGTCAAACCGGGTACATAAAGGGGTTGCGCGTAGACCTGGCCATCAACCGGAAAGGAATACTTCTTTCCAAACGAAGAAGAATTCACATTGCTTGGCGTGAGAATCGTTTCGTTCAACTGCTGGCCGGTACGCGCATTGTCGTTGTGGTAAGTCGTTACGGCGGTTGAGGTGTTACTCACCGTGGTAGTCGTTGTCGCTCTGGACACCCTCCCGGCGTTGTCGTACACCGTTGCGACGACGTTGTAGGTCCCAGGATTTGCATACGTGTGAGTTGCAGTCGTGCTGTTCACCGAAGTCGTGCCGTCACCAAAGTCGATCCAAGAAGAGACGATTGTCCCATCAGGATCGGAAGAGCCTGACGTGGAAGCAGTCACCGTTTGCCCTGAATTTGAATTCAGCGAAACATTTGCTGTCGGAGGTTGTCCAGTCAATCCGGCAAGCAAACCGTAGACATAGAGTTGATCTGTTCCGGCTACATACACCTTGCCATTGGCGACAGTTGGGTTCGAAAATAGTTGTCCTGGGAAGATTTGATCGCGGGCCGAGTTCTGGTTGCTTGTGTAGAGGACATTGGAGACATTCGTCGCGTCATATGCCGCCAGAGTGGCAACGTTCCCATTGCTGGTCTGATCAGTTTTTACGGCCCAGGCGATCCCGTTGTTGAAATCATCCTTCGAGGAGATCGCCGGGGCGGCTCCGCGAAGCGAATATAGGATGGTAGTGTCCTGTGAAGTCGGCGAGGTGGAAAGAAGGCCGTTACTCAGGCTGTAGGCCTGAATCCCCTGATTCTGCGGAATGAAATAAACATTGTTGTTCCAATAGGCAGGCAATGTGCGGACACACTGGTTGTCCTTGTCCCCTTCGTTTCCCTGACACGTGTTAGGGGCATTGGGAACAGTGCTCCAAGCCTGAATTGACTGCACAACCTGACTGTCATTCGTCGAGAGCCGGCCCAGGTTGTCGCGATCAGCCAGGTAAATCTTGCCGCCCTTGCTGCCCCAAACGATTAAATGAGGATGAGACCCTGGTTGGTCGGGCAACACGACAGCCCCTCCGCCATTGAGGTCGTAATCGTTAGCGTTCAGGGTTGACCAGTCAGACGGAGTGAAGTAATCCAAGACACCGAGGTTTGAACCACTCAGTTTCAGGTAGCTGTCGGCGAAGTTGTTTTGTGTCGAATCTGTAGATCCATTCGCAGAACCGACAAAGACGTTTCCGGCAGAGTCAGCCGCGAGCGCTCCCAATGCCCAAGTACTTCCTTGGCTGCCGTTCGGAGTGGTGTTAAAAACAGCCGTCTGAGCCAGCGTCCGGGCGTCATAAGCCATCACCCAACCGTGGTAATTGCCTAGACCGGTGTCGTCGTCGTACGAGCCCCAACTTATAAATACTTGCCCATTGTTCAGCATGAGGGCAGGTCGTTGATTCTGCACATTGGCGTTGAAGTTGACCGTGCTGCCACCATCTCCGTTCCCCGGCACCGACGCCTGAATTTGGACCGGACCGCCAAACTTCTCAGCTCCGTTGGTAATGTCCACCGCGTGCAGGAAGTGCGCGTCATTGCCGCTTACTGGAGTCGCTGAGACGAAATACATCGTTCTGCTGGGAATGTCGATCACCGGCGTAGATTGAATACCGATTGCGTCAGCCAGGTAACTCTGCACCGAACGTGCGGGGATGGGGGCGCCGTACTGCTGAGTCCAAAGCGGCCCTAGATTCTGGTCTGCGTCGAACGCAAGGATCGTATTTTGCTCGGTGGCCACATACACAACATTACGGAGTGCACCGCCAATATTTAAGTTCGGAACGTACAGCGGCTGTGTATAGCTACCGCCATTGCCGATAATCGAAGAGTTGGTTGTCTGTTGTGAGAAGAGCAGCCCAAAGCTACTGGAATTGACGTTCGCAGGGGTCAGAACGCCTTCATGCAGGTTCGCCCCCGTCCGTTGATTGTCGTTGTGGTATGTCGTCACCGCGACCTGAGCGGAACTGGTTGAAATTGCGAATAAAACGAGATGAAGGACCGGTCTTAAACGAACAAATCGGGAGCGCATCCGGGGGTCTCTGGGCAGGAATCGAGCCTCCTGTACAGCAGCTCAGCCCAAAGTGGAAGATGGGCAGCTCAGAATGATAGGTTGCCCCGAGATGTAACTGAGATGTGAAACTTGGCACCAATGGGTCTGCATGATGTGACTCGCGCCGACTTATGCCACATCATGAGTTTACGGAAGGTGGTCGTAATAGCACGCCGCGTTCGTCGGCTGGGCAGGAGGAGTTGGGGGTGTGCGCCAGGGCACGTTTTGGAAGTCGAAGAACTCCGTCATATCCGGAGAATTGCCGTCTCGTGCCGTCAGGCTGGGTAACTTGAACCGCGTTTCGATCAATTCCTTCAAATGATTTAATGTGCTAGAAACAAAGATGCTGGGCGTGAATTGAACAGGATGTCCTTCCAGCCCACACAATCGAGGAAATCCGTGAAAACGCAAAGCAAACTTAAATGCGTCATAGTGCGTTCCGGGATGAACTGTGCAGGAGAACTCGCACCTTGAATGTCATTCATATTGTTGGAGCTCGGCCGAACTTCATGAAATCGGCCCCCGTCTTCCGTGCACTTTCAAATCGTCCGTTGGTTCAGCAACGTATTGTTCACACAGGACAACATTATGACCCCAACATGTCAGATGTGTTTTTTCAACAGCTTGCGATGCCTGTACCTGAATTTAACTTGCAAGTAGGGTCAGCTTCACATGCACAACAGACGGCAGAAATCATGCGCCGTTTCGAGCCCATTGTTATCGAGCAGCGACCCGATTGGGTATTGGTCTATGGCGACGTTAACTCCACGGTCGCTGCCTCCCTCGTCTGCTCAAAATTAGGGATTAGAGTAGCGCATGTCGAAGCTGGACTAAGGTCGTTTGATCGGAGGATGCCAGAGGAAATTAACCGCCTCATTACTGATCAGCTCTCAGATCTGTTGTTCACTCCTTCAGAAGACGGGAATCGCAATTTAGTTCGTGAGGGTATTGACACTGCGAAGATTCACTTCGTTGGGAACGTGATGATCGACACGCTGGTTCGCATGTTGCCAAGAGCGGCCCTGGAAAGACCGCCAGATGTACCGGACGAGTATGCGTTGGTAACGCTGCACCGGCCATCGAATGTTGATGACCTAGACTGGCTTGCTGGAATGATTGATACGCTTGCAACATTTTCGAAGCAGCTTCCTGTCGTATTTCCTATTCATCCGCGAACTCGCGAGCGTTTGCAAGCTGCCCGTATCTCGGTGACAAATGGGACATTCCATTTGATGGACCCGATCCCTTACTTGGCATTCCTGCGGCTGCAGCAGAAAGCGAAAGTTGTAATCACCGATTCCGGAGGCATTCAGGAGGAGACTACGTTCCTGCAAGTTCCGTGTCTCACAGTTCGTGACAACACAGAGCGGCCAATTACGGTCGACATGGGCACAAATGAGTTGGTAGGGCGGGACCTGGCCGCTCTTTCCACAGCGCTCTCAAGAATCCTGGCCGGTACCACAAAACGAGGGAATATTCCTCTCCTGTGGGATGGGCACGCGGCAGAGAGGATCGTATCAGTGCTACTACAGGCTTGCAGCTAGCTGAGGAATTTGCTGCATAGTGGCTTTAGATTGCACTTTTTGAACGACTGCAGGGACGGAGCGAGAACCCGAGGCTCCAGCGCTGTGCCGTCATCGCAGCGGTCCAGCTCAACAGAGAATAGTTGGCCTGCCTGGAAGCCACTCGTCCCATCCAAATCGGTTACTTCTGTTCGGACCAGGAATCAAACCGAGCGGAGCTAACAAATGCTTGTTTCAAGAGTCATCAGAACTGTTCTTGGTCTGCAATGCCTATTAGGGTTCGTTCTCACAGGGTGTAGTGGCATAAACAAGGCCGGAGGGTCCCAAACACCGTCCTTGATCCCCTCTCCAGCTTCCACACCATTCTTAGGTTTTTTCACGATGACGAATGAAGCCTCGGGAAACCGGGTCGTTGCGTACTCGCGCGCCCCAGATGGCACGTTGACGCAAATAGGGAGCTTCGCAACTGGAGGGCTTGGCGTGGGCCATGGATTGGAGAATCAGGGCGCTCTCGCGATCACCGATGATCGGAAACATCTTTTGGTTGTGAATCCGGGTAGCGACAATGTCTCCGCCCTCCAAATCACCAGTCAAGGATTGCAGCTCGTGAGTCTTGCGTCCTCTGGCGGGCGCTTCCCAGTAAGTATCACTGAGCATGCTGGAGTAGTGTACGTGCTGAACCGAGGAAGCGAGGTTGGCGATCTCACGGGCGACAACATCAGCGGCTTCACCCTGGGCGGACAAGGAGAGTTGAATCCACTCCCGCACTCCACGATCGCGTTAACTAATCCAAGCGGCCATCCGGCTGATGTCGGCTTCAGTCCCGACGGAACCATAATTGCGGTCACCGAACAGGCTGGTGTCATCGATACCTACACGGTGGACACGAATGGAGTAGCTAGTAGCCATCGCACGAACCAGTCGGCAGGCCAGAGGCCATTCGCCCTTGCATTCCGGAGTCCTTCCCAATTGCTTGTTGCAGAAGCAGCCGGGACAGCGTCCAGCTATATGGTTAGCAATCAGGGCGTACTTCAAACGGTGAGTGCAGCCGTATCGGCGCAAGGTGCTGCCTCGTGTTGGATCGTTCTCACTCCAGATGGAAGTTCCGCGTATGTTGCCAACACGGGCAGCAAGAACATTTCATCGTTCACAATCGCAGCCGGCGGCTCCATTGCGTTGCGGGCAAATGGCGTAACGGCCACACAGAGCAGCCCGCTCGACCTCGGAATCTCTTCGGATGGCCAATACTTGAATGTGCTGACAGTCTCCGGAAGTATTGAGGTGTATCGCATCGCTTCAGCGACCGCAAGCTTGACCCCCGTTCAGGTGGTCACCGGGTTGCCAACCGGAACCAATGGATTGATAGCACTCTAAGCTGCGGCTGAAGTCCCAAAACACAATAACTCCGGAGACGCTAATCGCGAGGATGAGAACCTCTGGCTGATACCTTCCCCCCATCCAGTAGCGCAGTGTCTAAATTAGATTTGGGCTATATTGCGCCCGTGAAAGGTGTTTGAAGCCTTGCGGAATGCTCACCTTGCTGTTCTTCGCATTGCATTCTCACGTGCAATCACCGGGCGAAACAGCCCGTCAGAACGTACCCGGAAAGGCGGCAGTGCGCGGTCAGGCGTACGTCTATCGGATGGTTCGGGCGCGTGGGCTGCGGAACCGCTATTTACGAACCCGACTAGAGAAGGGAGCGGTTTGATCGCTCACAGCTTTCGAAAGTGTTAAACGTTCGTAGCGGTTCACACCGAGCATGCGGCCATGTCAAAGTTCATCGCATGCGAGATCACAAAGCGTCAGCAACCGGCCTTGCGTGCGCAAAAACTCGGGGCAGTATAGCCAGAGTCGCAAATGTCCTGAAGCCCCGAACACCCCAGAAGGTGTAGTGCTCCGACACTGGCCGCAGAAGCCACGAATCTCCGACAAGTAATCAGCGACAGTATCTACCTTTAGGGTTGGGATAGGTGAAGGAGCTTTAGCCGTGTTCCAATGTGACAAATCAGTGGGTTCCTGTCAAACAATTGAATTAGCTACAAATAGGATGCCTAGGGGACAACATCCTTTCGGATATTTTACCTCTTAATGGGAAAGCGGAATTCTTATGGCAGGTGGTCGTAGTAGCAGGAACCATTAGTTGGCTGGACAGGTGGACTCGGTGGCGTGCGCCAGGGCACATTCTGGAAATCGAAGAATTCGGTCATGTCCGAAGAGTTGCCGTCTCGTGCCGTTAGGCTAGGCAAATTGAAGCGGGTTTCGATCAATTTAAGGATAGCTGTGGTGTCCATTACCGTGTGCGATACGTAATGAGCCTTGGTGAACGGTGAGATCACGATATTGGGTAAGCGGAACCCGTATCGGGTGAAGTCTCCCTGAATGTCGGTCGAGGCCAGATCCTGTGGAGGAGTACCGTCCGGGCTGTGCGCTGGCGCCGAGGGCACGTGATCGAAGAAGTCGCCAGCTTCGTCCCACGTAAGAATAAAGACAGAGTCCTTCCATGATTGACTGCTCATCAATGCGTTGATCAAGCTCGCAACATACGCCGAGCCCTGCTGAATATTGTTGCCCGGGTGCTCATCGAAACCTTGTTTCTGCTCGATGAGAGCTACGGCAGGCAGAGTTCCGTTTGCAGCATCGGTCGCGAACTGGGAAGCGTCAACAAAATGACTCCCGTATTTGCTCACAAAGCCCTGCCAGTCGCCAAGGATCGTATCTCCGGAAGTGCCTTCGTAAACTTTCCATGAAATGCCGGCCTGTTGCAGTTCATCAAAAATTGTCGGATTCGTTAGGCCGCTGGTCGCCGGATAGGCGTGGCCAGCCGATGTTGCGGAAACTGCATAGTATCGGTTTGGAGCCGTACGGGTAGGAGCGGGTGAAAACCAGCGATCGGAAGTCGCAAACTGCGTCGCCATGAAGTAGTAGTAAGGAAGCTGAGTCCAGTCGTAGTAACCCATCGTGCGCTGTCCTTCGACATCCCAGTAGCCATTGTCGCGTGCAAATTTTCCGGCCGTGTATGCGAATCCGTCATTGAGCCCGGTGTTCGAGGTCGGATTGTTGCGATTGAACGAGACGTGACTCTCGTTCCAAGCAGAACTCAAATCCAACTGGCACACGGAATTCATGTGGAACGCCTGAATATTTGCCGTCCCGTCGAAGTTCAAGTTCTGCGCACCAGAGGGCAAACCATCCACTTCGGCAGGCAGTCCTTGCATTTGCCGGTATGCATTCAACTGTCCGAAGTAGTGATCGAACGAGCGGTTCTCCTGCAGCATATAGATTATGTGGTTGATGGACTGCAAGCTCCCGGGGGGCCCAGCAGGCGGTGGCTCGGGTATGCGTGGTTGCGGCGGATCCGGTCTCAACGTAATTATCGTTGAGGCACTGGCATTACCACTCTTCCCCATCGCTTTTGCCGTATAAGTGATGGTGCTGCTCGGCATAACCGTAAGCGCTCCCGACGAACTTACTTTTCCAATTCCGGGCTCGATGTCCACCGCAGTGGCATTCGTAACCGACCACGACAGCGTCGCGCTTTGTCCAGGAGCGATGCTGGCCGGAGTAGCGCTGATTTGAACAACTGGCGCCGAATTTCCAACACGGATTGCGAGTGGCGTGAAAAAGTCTGCGCCGGACGCGTCCCAGCCTTTCACCACAAGGTAATGAGAGCCCGGCCGCATCGCGAGATACGTATCGATGCTGTTGGAATGGCTCGAATAGATGAGTCTGTCGTTGTCATAGACCTGCATCGCCACGACAGTAACGGGCAATGTACTAGCAGCACTCACATGCACCGGCGATGCCAACGTAGTTCCGCGAGTCGGACTGCAGATGATTACCGAACGACTTGCTCCCATTCCCGAGCAGCCGCTTTCTCCTTGCACCGTAGCCGTTGTAGATGAGCTGCTGCTTCCGCTGGATCCGGTGGCGGTGGTCGCATTATTCGAATTTGGAACCGAAATCTTCAACGACTGAGAAAACGGATTTCCTGATAACTGCCAGCCTTTCACGACAATGAAATGAGGGCCGGCCGACATTTTGATAAAAGTATCAATTCTGCTGGAGCTGTTCTGGTAAACAAGTCTGTCATCTTCATAAATCTGCATTGCCACAACGGGAACACTCGAAGTACTGCCGGCTACGAAATGTACGGGCGAAGCAATGCTAGTTCCGTACGTCGGACTGCAAATCGTGACGGATGGGAGACTCGAATTTAGCGGGCACTGGCCAAAGGCAACAAGGTGGAAGACAAAAGCAAAAAGGAGTAAGAGAACTGAACGTCGAAAATCTACCTGAGCACAAGTGCGCCCCGAGACAGCTTTAGTATTGGCTGAGACGAAGTCCAAGCGGCAAGACTCTCACTGAACATTTTTGTTTGCGTGCTGAACACAAAGATGCTGACGAGAATTCCAGAAGATGTCTTTCGTTGCTGCACAATCGAGGAGCTCACGTCCAGCTCAGCTTCAATCGCAAGAAGTTTTGCCTTTTAACCAACGATCAACTTTTTCGGAGGAACGGAGGAACGTGCAGCTCACCTCTTAGTCGGAGCCGAATGCATTTGAACATGACAAAAATGGCAAAGTGTTACTAGATTCGATTCGATGTCCGGTCCGCCGTGACTGCGAAAGAGCTGATGGTGGATTTCTAGTTGACGCGAGCTTCCGCAGTTCTGACATCTCCAACTGTCGCGAATAAGAATCGTCAGTCTCAATTCCGAAGAGATGCTGGAACTAGCTTGCGATCGATGTAGGGCGTTCTCCTTCATATTCCGTCCGTATACGATTTACGAATTCGAGTTGCTGAGGATCGGACAACATTTGGAAGGCACGCCAAACGGCTCCGAGGAAGACTTGAGGATCGCCTCCTGAAGCGTGCGCGCCGGCCAGGAAGTCGGCGCATATCATTTCGAGGCAATAGCCACGGGATTTATCTGATCCCAGAATCAGCGCGGCCGTTTCAATTGCCTGCTCCACAACCGGGATCTGGCTCTTGTACAGCTTGAAATAAATGACATCAGAGAGTTCGGTATCCTTGCCTGTCAGGTGCTTCTCTACTTCGTTCTGAAACTGCTCTTTGGGCAACTCATGAGCTTTCCGTAGCCACGCTCCGGAGTCGAAGCGGTCGCGATCTGAGCGCGCGACTTTCACCAGTTCGACGGCTTTTGCCCAACCGATTTCGGGTAAGTCCTTCTTGATTGGTTTGGGAAGATGTTCGTGAATCGACATGAGGTAGTAAGCCTTGCGTCGAGATTCAGGAAATCGCTTTTCAAGAAACTCGTCGAAGGACTTTAGATTCTCTGTGCGCCAGTATTGGCCAGCTCGGACTTCGCACAGATATTTGCCGAGCTCGACGAACCTGGAGTCGCGCGTATTCTCGACTGCACTCTCCCACGCGAGAATGTCGTCGATCTTCTCGATCACGAAGCGGGCGCGATTAGGATCGAGCTTGGGCAGCATGGGGCGATCCTTAACAATCAAGCTGGTCAATCCAATCAAGTTCGTTCCCTCTTGTCTGAATCAGGCTGGCAGCAACTAACTCTTCTTTACACAGACATAGACCGATGAATGGGCAGGTCGTGCAGCCGTTGTTGGGGAAACGGATGCCGCTGTGCGGGAGAAAGCGCCCCGACTCTATCTGCGTGATCGTGTCATCCACGAGATGACCGTATTGTTCACGCTGCTGATTTGAGATGGTGGTCTTTAGGTACTGGATTTCAGGGAAGCGTTTGCGAACGAAGACAACCATGGCTACTTCGGCAACCCCGGTCATCCAGGAGTAGCAAAGAAGCTGAGGATCCAGAGCGAGCAGTCCGAGGGGTTCTTCCGAATACCGCGCCGAGGTCGTCTTCCATTCAATGATCGAACTGATTCCGTCTAGCTCGCCGATGGCATCGAGGTAGGAGACGAACTCCTTTCCGGGACTAAGCTGACGACGAATCCTTAGTTGAAGTTGTGACTCAGGATTAGCAATGTGTACGCGGCTGTCCTGGCAAAAACGTTCAAGCAACTGGACGCCTTGCGTGAGCACAATGTCCCAGGTGTCCCCACGGCCATACTCGAGCTCAGAGCCGCGGAATTGAGCCCACTCATCATGCAGCCGCTGACCACAATCCTCTCCACGAAAATAAGCCGCCAGTGCTGTCTCAAAGGCTCGGCCAAAGACTAGATTGGCGCGCGTGTCCTTTTCTCTCCAGCCTTCGATGTAGCGCTGACGATACGACCTCGGGCAGGAGAGGTACTGGTTGATCTGGCTGTAGCTGTACACCATCAGGCCACCTCCGGATTATGGGCTTGAACGAACAAGTGCTCCCAGTCGGCGGCTGGCGCAAAGCGTTCAGGTTTACGATCGCTCGTCCGTTGACGATCTCATTGGAAATCTGGAGCACGCCCTGAAGCCCAATCAACGCCCGAGCATCGATCTCATTGCGATCAAGCAGCTCCTGGCTATAGCGGAAGTCGCGCAAGAACCAGGCAAACTTCCACAACGCTTTCGAAGAACAGAACAGCCGGGCCACGATGGAAGCGCCTACCAATGCTTCCGGCTGCAGCACGAAGAAATGCAGTTCGTAAAACGGCTTCACCTTGTGCCAGCGATAGTGAGCTTTCTGTACTCTGACTAGGTAAACGCCATCACGAATGTCAGAGACAGTTGAAGATGAACTGAGCCCCTGAATCTGGCGTCTCATGCCGCACCTTCACTGGTTTTCTGATAGGTCTCGAGCTTGCGCCGCAAGGCTTCTCCATCGCGAGTGGCTTCGGCAGAGAGGTGATCGATAAACTCAGACATCTTCTCGCGGCTCACCTGACGCAGCTCTTGGGTTCCACAGAAATCGGCAGCATAGAGCTTCACCAATCCAGCATCGAGCCGATGTTGCCGGACCAGAAGGAAAAGCCGATCACGGAGAGGATGTCCATTGCCGTTTACGGCTTGCGGAATCTTTCGCATGGCTGCGGCTGCGGGTTCAGTGCTTGGATTGAAGGTGCCAATCTCCTCGACCGAGCACAGTCCGATGCCATAGGCTTTGCGCAACGCCCGATTTACGGCTCGAGTTTCGGCGATACGCATCTCCGCTCCCCGCACCATCGCGGAAACGTTGCCTGGGTCGGCGTCGCCGTATCCGCTAAATCCCTTGCATGTAACAGACTTGAACGCAGTGGCGCGAAACGCCCACTTCGATTCTGCAGGTGTACAGAAACTCGATACCGGCTGCACCCGGATTCCGATGCAGCCTTTGCGGGTAGCTAACCGAAGCAGCCCGCTATGAGTGACGTACCAGGACCCATCCAGCAACAGGACCTCCCCCAACTGCATAGAGAATCCAAACTGCCGGGTGAGGGCCTGCAGGCCCACTCGCTGCGGATAACTCAAGCCTGTGCCGTATTTCATGCGCGCCAGGCGCAGGTTGTGTCGTGCCAGTTGGGCATATGGTGCTTTCATAAAGTGGCTCCTTCCGTAACGCATTTCGGTTGACACTGTATCGCTACAGGCGTTACGATAGCCAGTCGAAAAGCAGAGTGTTTTGCACATTCTTTGGAGCACCACAAAGGCTATGAAAGCGGCGAGAAAGGCGAAGACGGCGACCCTGAATCTGCGCGTTTCCCCGGAATTCAAGGAGCGCCTAACTGACGAAGCCGCCAAGGCCAGGCGCTCGGTAACGAACTATGTTGAAGTAACGCTGCTGGATCTGTGGGAGGCGGACGGAAAGGCTAACGGCGGAAAGAAGCGGAATTAGCAGTAAGGTGCAACCCGGTTGCACGTGCAACCGGGTTGCACACAAAGAATCAGTGAAAGTGTCGGAGGATGCCTGAGCTTCTTCGAGCGAGCCTTCGGCAGCTCCTTGAAGGTATAGGCTTTGAAAACGGTCTCAGGCTGAGTCCGCTACGAAAATCAGTTCTTGGCGCCCAACGCAGCAGCTTTTTGGGCAACAAGCAAGAACCCACGCCTGGTGGCGTCGCTCTTGAGGTTTGCGATTGACGTCTGAGCGTTCCTGTCTTTGCGTTGTACGCTCATTTCAGCAAGAGCCAAGCGCGCTTCTAACTGACATCGTCCACAACCGATCTGATTGGACTCCGACAATGCGACAGTGAGCAGGCGCTCCGCTTTCGACCAGTCGCGCTTCGCCGCGTGCACGCGGCCGGCCACGATGAATACGTCAATCCGATGCAGACGTGCTTCCGTCTTCGTTGCCGCTGTTTCTGCGGGGAGGATTTCTTTGGCCGCATCGGCAGGTCTTCCAGATTTCAGCAGTGACTCCGCGAGTGTGATTTCGGCGAAAGTCTCGATCTCCGGCTCTTTTTGCTTTCCAGCTTGCGTCAGAACCTCCCGCAGAGAAGCTTCATCGCCCGGACTGCCTTCCTCGATCGCGAGCTTTGCCAGCGCAATCCTGTTCTCTTCAGCAGTGATCTTTTCTCCAATCTTCTCGCGGATCGCGAGCGCCTGCTCATAGTCTTTTCTTGCTTCGGCCAACTTGTCTTCAGCAGTAAGGATATTTCCCTTTACGAACAAGGCATATGCGAGCCCGCGCTGATTGCCAGCCTCCTGATTAATAGAAAGCTGCTCCTCGATGGCCTTCTCCGCCGCGGGAAGATCCCCTTTGTCCAGCATGAGCACGGCGTAATTATTCAACGCGATTCCCAGTCCTTGTCGGTCGGAAATCTGACGGCGAATCGCGATGGATTCCTCACACACCCTCTGGGCTCGGGCGAGCTGCCCTTGATCCTGCAACACGATGCCGACATTGGTAAGCGCACGCGCAATGCCGCGCTTCTCGCCGATGTTGCGGGCGACGGCTAAGGCTTGATCGTACATCTGGCGCGCGTTCCCGAGTTGTCCCTGTTCATAGAAAACAACCGCAATGTTGTTCAACGAGACGGCCTCGCCGCTGCGGTCGCCGATCTTCCGCCGAATGGCAATCGATTGCTCGTACTGGCTCCGAGCGCCGTCGAAATCCGCCTGGTCTTTGAGGATGACGCCGATGCTGTTTAGTATGTCGGCCACGCATTTCTGGTTCCCCACTTTGTTACAAGTGACCAATGCTTCTTGATTCATCTGCTTGGCGCCAGCATTGTCACCCTTATCGGACAGTACAGCGGCAATGTTATGCAACGCAGCCGCCTCGCCGCTTTGGTCGCCCGCGGACGCAAACAGGCGCTTGGCCTCCTCGGCCGCGGTGCGCGCATGATCGACGTCACCGAGGCTGTAGTACGAACGTGACTGCGCAAGCTGAGCGCGGGCAACCAGCAGTTGTGCCTGATGCGCGTTGCCTTTCTCCGTCGCCCGCAAGGACGCCGCCAAGGCTCGCTTGAAGTCTGAGGAAGCGCGCGCCGCGACTTCTTCCGCTAGGTCAATACGAGGATCGTCATTGATCGGTAGTGGGAGTTTGCGAAGGGCTTGAATGGTATCCAGGGATTGCTTCGGTTGACCCGAACTGGCTTGGCACTGGGCCAGGCGAAGACCATACTCGAGGTTGTCGGGGGCGAATTCCCACAATGTACGGTATGTCTCGATCGCCTTGGGCCACTGCTTATCGGTCTCGTAATAATGTCCTTCGATCGCAAGACGCTGTTCGCGGTCGAGGCTTGCCGAAGCATCGAGCGCCTTCTTTGCTTCACCAGTTGCATTCGCATCGTACCCAAGTGCGCTCCATGCGTCCGCCAGCGCCGAATGCGCCAAAGCGAAGTTTGGGTCTTGGGCGACAGCTTTCTCGAGCAGATCGCGTGCCGCAATGGGATTGAAGTTGCGAAGTTCTGAAAGACCTTCCGCGTAGAGCCGCGAGACATTGGGGCTGTCCGGAACTGAAGAGCGGACCTCCTTCGTCTCCACCGCGGACATAGGCGCGATGCCAAGCTTCTCGCGAAGCGCTGTTCCCGCCTTGGTGACCAATTCGAAGAGTTCGTCTTCCCGTCCCGTTTCCGAGACAAGGCCGACGGTCTCCCCAGTTCTTGCATCCTGAAGACGTAAGTCGAGGCGTACCTCAGCTTGTTTCCCATGTTCGAGATCGACATAAGAGCCGAGCACGATGTAGTCGGCGCCAATATTTCTGCGCAGGTGGGCCAGGGTGTCTCCGGCCAGCGTGTCCGCGTCCGGAATAGACAAGTCTCTCTTTGCCCGGACTACGTTCTCTGCGGAGACAGTGCGGATCTGATTGCCGGTGCCGAGTTCGGTGGTGAGCATTTCTGAAATCCCGGTGGAAAGCCAACCCGCATCAGCTCTCCCAGAAACATTCTTGAATCCCAGCACGGCGACCGCTCTGCGAGCCTTTACAGATGGGGTCACCGGCTCCGCTCCACCGGTTGAGGTCGCACTCCGATGCAGAAAGCGTGCTCGCAATTTGCCAAAGTTGACGCCAATAACAATGCCGATGCCCAAAATGAGAATTAGGGTTGTGGCGGCCCAGACGTCCGCACGACGTCTTGGAGCTGCGCTGGTGGCTGTTAGCGCCTCGAGGAGCTGGGTGGCCGATTGATAGCGTTTCTCGGGATCCTTATCGAGGCACTTTAGGATAATTTCCTGCAGTCGTGAACTGATCCTGCCGTTAAGGGTCCTGGGAGACCTCGGAGTCTCATGAAGGATTGCACCGATGAGCTCCGCCGACTGCTGCTGAAACGGCCTCTTTCCTGTGCACATTTCATACAACACTGCCCCAGCCGCATAAATGTCGCTGCGGCTATCGACGGGTAGTCCGCGCAACTGCTCGGGAGACATGTATGGGACGGTTCCCGAAATAGTCTGTGTCGGAAGACTGCGAGTGAGATCGGGGTCAGCTTGAGGATGCACCAGCTTGGCCAGACCAAAGTCAAGGATCTTCAGTCTGCCTTCGGCGGTGAGCATTATGTTGCCCGGCTTGAGATCGCGATGAACGATGCCTTGTTCATTTGCGGCTTTCAGTCCCTCAGCCATTTCCTTGCCCAGACGAAGGACTTCGGCCTCGGATAATGGACCATTGGCCAGCTTGGAGCTGAGCAGCGAGCCATCAATCAACTCCATCGCCAGAAAGTCGATACCGTCATGAGTGCTGAACTCGAAGACGGTCTCAATATGAGGATGATTCAGTTTGCCGAGCGCCAGCGCTTCACGACGGAATTGCTTCCGCGCGCTTTCCTCGCTCAGTAATCCGGTAGGAAGGATCTTTAATGCGACATCACGGCCAAGCTGGGCATCGTGGGCGCGATAGACTTCGCCCATGCCCCCAGCGCCGATTTTTTCGACAACGCAATAGTGCCCGAGCGTCTGACCGATGATGTGAGGCGCGGCCATGGGCACTCCAGAGGTCGCATGTTAGGTCGAACGCCCGGGCAAGTCAATGTCGGCAGCTGGATTTGTCGTAGTGCTTTAGAAATGTCCCCTGATTGAACTCATTAGAAATGTCCCCATCTGTTCGATAACTGTTCGTCATGTATACAGCTTTTCGCGCGCCGCTTTTTTTCACCATTGCGCGCCATACCAATGGGCCCGCATGTCCCGATAATCTCGCCTCCAAGGATGGGTCGCAGATGGTGGTAGCGGACGCAGCCGCTCTCTCGCTTTTTCCACGAGTGGTCGCTCTAGCAAGGCCGGGATCTCTTGCCACGCGATCTTCTCCCCGCGATAGCGTATCTCCAGCTTTCCACTTTCCCATTCTTGCACTACTACTTTAGACCGTGCCGGGGCGTGATGATAGCGACGACGCTCAATCTGCAGCAAACGACCGCCATAGCGCACCACCCAATCATTACGGAGCGCACGCTGCGCTTCCAGGCAGAAGACTTCCTCCAGCCGTCGCAGACTCGGTCTCGGACGATGAAAGTCTTCTTCCGAGGCTGCCGGCCGGCAGTAGCGTTGGTTGTGCTCCGACAAGTCCTGGGCTTTGAATATCGCCGCATCCTGGGTCGTAACAGGAAATGGCGATGCTACTATGCGCGACAGTTGAAGAAACGGACCGCGCTAGTAGCAAAGTTAAAGGAAATCTTCCGACAACGTGTCAGCCAACCGCTGGCGGGGGTGATCGAACAGATCAACCCGATCCTTCGCGGTTGGGTGAACTACTTTGCAGTAGGTGATTCGAGCGAATGCTCTTCGTTTGTCAGAGACTGGGTAGAGAAGAAGGTGCGGGGCCATCTGATGCGTGCCCGGGAGCGATCCGGTTTCGGTTGGACGAAGTGGAGTAGGACGTGGCTCTATGAGAAGCTGGGACTCTACTACGATTACCGGTTTCGTCGACCATGGTCACTGCTGAGAGTCCAGTCAGTCGAGTCGGCCATATAACTCTTGATCCGAAGCTCACAGGTAAGCCCATTGCTGGAAATCGGCACGATGGGTTTGAAGTGGCGGGGGCTGGAAACCAGTTCACGGTTCGGCTACTGAGGCACTCCCAGAGGACACGGGGAGAAACAGATAGGCCGAACCTACGGCGCATGGCGCCAGTCCTCGACCCAACCAGCTGGTGGCGGGAAGCAGATAGTCGGTGTTAGCTGATGGCGCTGGGCGAAGCGCCGGCTTTGCGGGCATCGTCTTTCATTTGTTCCAATTTGGATTTGGCGTCGTCGATGGCTTTTTGTTTGGCGTCAACGATGAATGGGGCAGCCGCCTTTGGTCTGATTTGGAGTCTCGGTTTATTTCGCTGAGTGCATTGATCCTGAAATCCGACCCGTTACGTCCAGGAACGTAGCAACAACTGATCGCTGACTATTCATCACCACGCTGCACGTGTTTTTCGATACGACGTCACACCCGCTCCAACTCCCGAAGGTTGAGTTCGCGCCCGGCTTTGCTGTCAATTTGATCAAGGTCCCGTCTGCGTATCTGGCCATGGAGCGTTTGCCCAAACCTTCGATCCCGACCGGTGTACTGCTCACTTCGCCCATTCCTTTTCCCGATTTCGTCACCACTAGTGTGTGCGTCGTAGACTGTACCGAGGGCCCGGAGGTCGCAGACTGCCGCGTATTCACAACTGCATTGCTCATATCGATATCGCGACGGCTGGCCTCTGGCGATGAACCACCAACGTCAACCGAATTCGTCGTCTGCGATGCACTTGACTCAGATGCCATCGATGAAGTGTCAGGGGTTATGATTGCCGCTCCACCTCGTGCGCTCTCAGGCATGCTTGGCGGATGCGACGCTTGCAGACTAGTGCTGACTTTGGCAGGTTCTGAGGTCAGTCTGCCGGCAGTCGTTCTGGACGGTATGTGTGCGGTTCCCTCGGCAGGAACTCTTGCAGAATTAGTAAGCGGAGACTGAATCGCGGGAACCCTTTGGTTATTTCCAGCATGGTCACTTGGCGGAGGTGGAGGTGGACCTTCGCCGCCATGACTCATCCAATACTTCAACGAAACATACATTCCCAGATCAGGATCCAGGATATTTTGCGCGGGATCTGACGACAACTGGGTAATGCCAGCCATAATGGAACGGCTTGAGTTCATCACCACGGTGCAACTATTCCCGGCTACTGAGTCACAACCATTCCACTTGACGAATGTGGAACCGGCAGCCGCGGTCGCCGTCAGCGTCACCGAAGTCCCGCTGATGAAGTTGGCAGAGCAGCTTCCAATGCAACTGACACCGGCTGGAGAGCTGATGATGCTGCCACTCCCGGGTCCAAACGTGCTGACCGTCAAAGTCGGATTTGTGATGAACGTGGCCGTGACGGTTTGGGCAGTGTTCATTGTCACCGTCGTCGCGGCACTACTCGGGTTCGCCACACTTCCCGTCCAGCCAGCGAAGGTGAAGCCCGCATTCGCAGTCGCGGTGAGATTCACCACGGTACCGGCATTGTAGTAATTACCGGAAGCCGGAGTTACGCTGCCGCCGGCTATCGGCGAGGCGTTCGTCAAAAGTTGAAATTGCGTGCTGAAATTCGCGGTGTACGTGACTGCGGAGTTCGGCGCCGTTACCTGGTGAGAGATGCCGCCGCCATCGGACCAGCTCAACCAGCTAAACTGCGTGCCCGGACTGCCCGCATGTGGTGAGGTAGTGCCGATTGTGTGAGTGCTGCCGCTTGCCCAGGTAAACGTTTGCGCAGTCGAGTACGTCGCGCCATCCACCGAGAACGTCTCACCCGCCGGAAGCGTGTTCACCGTGACGCTCACGTTATTCGCGATTACCGTGAGCTGCGCCGTACCTTTTACGCTGCCTTGTTGTGCCGAAATGGTCATGGGGCCGCCAGCCTTCACACCCGTGGCAACGCCGCTTGTGCTAATGGTGGCAATGGTTGTATCAGACGATGCCCATGTCACGGTACCAGTCAAGTCTTGTGTGCTGTTGTCGGAATAATGTCCGGTTGCGGTGAAGGACTGCGTTAATCCAGCGGCCACCGACGCCGTGCCGGGGCTCACGGTCATTGACTCCAGCACGGCTGCGGTTACAGTCAGTTGTGCCGTGCCGAAGATGCTGCCTTGTGTGGCCTTGATCGTGACTGGCCCACCGGCTTTCACGCCGGTCGCGTGTCCTGTCGTGCTGATGGTTGCGATGGAGTTGTCCGACGATGTCCAACTCACAGAGTTGGTCAAATCCTGTGTGCTGTTGTCGGAATAGCGGCCAGTTGCGGTGAAGGGCTGCGTTAAGCCAGCGGCCACCGACGCTGTGCCGGGGCTCATGGTGATTGACTGCAGCACGGCTGCCGTGACGGTAAGTTGCGCCGTGCCGAAGATGCTGCCTTGTGTGGCCTTTATCGTGACTGGCCCGCCGGTTTTCACGCCGGTCGCGAGTCCTGTTGTACTGATGGTTGCGATGGAGTTGTCCGACGATGTCCAACTCACAGAGTTGGTCAAATCCTGTGTGCTGTTGTCGGAATAGCGGCCAGTTGCGGTGAAGGGCTGAGTCAACCCTGCAGCCACGGAAGCCGTGCCGGGGCTCAGGGTGATTGACTGCAGCACGGCTGCCGTGACGGTAAGTTGCGCCGTGCCTTTCACGCTGCCCTGCTGCGACGTAATGGTCACAGGACCGCCAGCTTTCACGCCGGTCGCAAGTCCTGTCGTGCTGATGGTTGCGATGGAGTTGTCCGACGATGTCCAACTCACTGAGTTGGTCAAATCCTGGGCGCTATTGTCCGAATAATTTCCAGTGGCCGTGAATTGCTGCGTTAAGCCAGCGGCCACCGACGCCGTGCCGGGGCTCACGGTGATTGACTGCAGCACGGCTGCCGTGACGGTAAGTTGCGCCGTGCCGAAGATGCTGCCTTGTGTGGCCTTGATCGTGACTGGCCCGCCGGTTTTCACGCCGGTCGCGAGTCCTGTCGTGCTGATCGTTGCGATGGTGTTGTCCGACGATGTCCAACTCACAGAGTTGGTCAAATCCTGTGTGCTGTTGTCGGAATAGTGGCCAGTTGCGGTGAAGGGCTGCGTTAAGCCAGCGGCCACCGACGCCGTGCCGGGGCTCACGGTGATTGACTCCAGTACGGCTGCGGTTACAGTCAGTTGTGCCGTGCCGAAGATGCTGCCTTGTGTGGCCTTGATCGTGACTGGCCCACCGGCTTTCACGCCGGTCGCGTGTCCTGTCGTGCTGATGGTTGCGATGGAGTTGTCCGACGATGTCCAACTCACAGAGTTGGTCAAATCCTGTGTGCTGTTGTCGGAATAGCGGCCAGTTGCGGTGAAGGGCTGCGTTAAGCCAGCGGCCACCGACGCTGTGCCGGGGCTCATGGTGATTGACTGCAGCACGGCTGCCGTGACGGTAAGTTGCGCCGTGCCGAAGATGCTGCCTTGTGTGGCCTTGATCGTGACTGACCCGCCGGTTTTCACGCCGGTCGCGAGTCCTGTTGTACTGATGGTTGCGATGGTGTTGTCCGACGATGTCCAACTCACAGAGTTGGTCAAATCCTGGGCGCTATTGTCCGAATAATTTCCAGTGGCGGTGAATTGCTGGGTTAAGCCAGCGGCCACCGACGCCGTGCCGGGGCTCACGGTGATTGACTGCAGCACGGCTGCAGTCACGGTAAGTTGCGCTGTTCCGAACACGCTACCCTGCGTGGCTTTGATCACGATCGGCCCGCTAGCTTTCACGCTGGTCGCGAGTCCTGTCGTGCTGATGGTTGCGATGGAGTTGTCCGACGATGTCCAACTCACTGAGTTGGTCAAATCCTGGGTGCTATTGTCCGAATAATTTCCAGTGGCGATGAATTGCTGCGTTAAGCCAGCGGCCACCGACGCCGTGACGGGGCTCACGGTGATTGACTGCAGCACGGCTGCCGTGACGGTAAGTTGCGCCATGCCTTTCACGCTGCCTTGCTGTGCCGTAATGGTTACCGGGCCGCCAGCTTTCACTCCGGTGGCCACGCCGCTTGTGTTGATGTTGGCGATAGTCGGATCGGACGATGTCCAAGTCACCGCGCTGGTCAGGTCTTGCGTGCTGTTATCGGAGTAGTGCCCAGTCGCAGTGAACGCCTGCGTTTGACCGGCAGGAACCGAGGCCGCAGGCGGAACTACGGTGATGCTTTGCAGGACTGGCGTCGACGCACTAACAGTGAACTCCCATAAGCCTCGTCCGTACGTCGAAACGCGTACGCGCTTAGACGCCCCGGAACTGAATACTCGAATTTTTGTAACTGGCACGTTCGGTAATTGGGTGCCGAGGATCTGCCAGGTGGCTCCGCCATCCGTGCTGATGAAGGCCCCTACGTCAGTGCCGACGTAGAGAGTGTTTGCAGAATCCGGATCGATAGCGATCGAGTCTGTCGGTACGTCTGGCAGGTTGTGCGTTAGGTCGGTCCAGCTCGTGCCGGCATTAGTTGTCTTAAAGACGTGGCCGGTTCCTTGAACCCCTTGGAATCCTTCTACTGTTAGATAGGCTGTCTGGCCGGTGGCATCGTGAAAATCAATTTCAATGTCGGAAATTGGGAATGGGCCGAAGCCTCCGTTATTAAAGCCGCCACCGGTTCCGGGATTGATGTTGGCAGTGACGTCCACCCAGCCAGAGGCCAGGTTTGTGTCCGCGTTCGTATTTACGAAAACGTGGCCGAGAAGGCCGCCGCTGTCGAAACCGGTGTCAGCACCCTCCAAACCCGCATAGATGACCTTGGACGCTCCGTTGGCTCCGAGCGCTCCACCCGCTGCCAAAGCGCGAATTTTTGTCGAGCCATCCTTGCAAACAGTTGAACTGGCGGACGTGTCGAATAACGGTCCGCTCGCCGCGTTGGATACCCAATCCTGACCTCCATCCCCAGGTCCGCGCCAGATCCTGCAGGTTCCGAGAACTACATTCGCCGTCTTGTTCGGATCCAGAGTGAAAGGCATGTAGAACTCGGCTGTGTCCTGTTGAACTTGCGCTGGACCGATGTTGTTGGTTTGCGAGGGATAGGGGGGTGCGCCGAAGGTCCCTGGAGTGCATTGAAGTGTGCTCGTTATGCCTATCCCCGTGGCAGCAGTGTTGCATTGCTGAATGGATACGCCAGTATTTGTTGTGTACCAGATGTTGTCCGGATGATTCGGATCGATCTCGTTGTAACCGCCGTCGCCGCCATTGACGATCTGCCAGAGTGAGTTTGTGCTGTTAAGCAGCGCGGGCGAGCCGTTGTCTTGGAGTCCACCGAGCAGAATGTTGGCATTTGTGGGGTGCTGCGAGAACGAAACCATTTCCGACAGCGAACCCATGTTGGTGTCAAGATTGTCGAATGGATTTGGCGAATTACAGGCTCCAATCGAGCTCGACGTGCCGTTCAAAGCGCGATAAACGCCACCGTCATTGCCGAAGTACTGCCGCACGGGATTGGCGGTAGAAAAATCAAAGCCATGCTGGTCGGGGTGCATGTGCGAGGGCGCAGCCGTCGGATTGCACTGATAAACAAAAGTGAGATTTTGCCAACCGCCGCAGTCCTGACCCGCAGCTACCGTGCACTTGTAAATATTGCGCGTTCCGATCAGGACATCAGTATTGTTTCCGTTCGGTACAGCTCCGATCCACAGGTCGTAGTCGCCTTGAACGATCTCGTTCGTCGAGGTGTTGTCCACGATCGGCGATGTTGAGACACCGGACTGGCCGCTGCCCTGGCTGCTGAGCTGTCGCCAAGCGCTAAGTACGGGTGGATTTTGGTTCGTCACTACGCTGGCTGTGTACACGCCTTGACTGATGTCGTTTCCGTCCACATAGACGACATACATGTCGTGCGTTACTGGTTGCACTGCGAGTTGCGCTCGATACAGATGGCAGCCGGTAGCAATTCCACCTGATTGATTCGTCGGACAGTTAGCGACGGTAAGATTGGTGCCAGTCGCATCGGGTTGATTGGTGGAGCGGATCCAGTTCACACCGTCTGAGCTCTCATAAAAACCGTGATAGCGGTACGCGGCGTAAAACTTCTGGGTGCCTGGGTTGAAGACGATCGACGTGACAGTTCCTTCGGACAATGTCTGGCCGCTAGGATCCTTCACGCTGGCGTAGGACCAAGTTGCGCCCGCATCCTGCGAGTAGTAGATTCCGCGCCCTCCTCCCACGGCCGGGGTACCGACGTGAGTGCCGTTGGTTGAGCCGATCCCCACTACCACAGTGTTGGCCGTTCCGCTCGCACCCCAAGCGAAGCTGCTCGCGCCAAGCCCGCTAAACGTTTTGGTGCCGTCTCCCGTAGTTCGGATAAGGTTCCAAGTGCTTCCGCCGTCCGTGGAGCGCAGAATGCCCATCCCATAATAGGAATCGCCGGAGCTGTTTGGCTCTCCAGTTCCGACGAGCACGACGTTACTGTGGCCAGGCTGAACAGTGATTGCCCCGACTGCTAGAGTCGGCTGATTGTCAATGATCGGACTCCAAGTTACCTGTGTTGGATTTGCGTTTGCCGCGTTTGTTGATTTCCAGGCTCCGCCAAAGGCCGCGCCGATATAAACAGTGTTTCCGCTCGTGTCCCCTTGATCGACGGCAACAGAGGTAACGCGTCCTACTACAGCGCCATAGTCCTGGTTCGGGTCCGACGCGATTGGAGCCGGTCCTAGATTTTTCCAGTTTCCCGAATAGGTGCCGCCGTTAAAGGGAATTCCATTCGCGGTGTTCTGACTGGGAGCCGCTGTGTCCTGCGTAACATTCGCCGTGCCTTGCTGAACCTTGAGATCCCGCGCTCCGGCTTCCGCAGCGGCCATGGCTTTCTTTTGCTGATACCCACGATGCAGCAAGTCCGCTGCATGTTCACCTAGCGCTCGCCGTCCGCTGCGGAACCACTCATCGCTAGCTCGGGGGTTGTCGTTCTCCAGGCTCGCCTTCCGACTGTTCGTTCCATCGTGTTCGTGTACGTCTTCCTCGGCTACAGCTTGTTGTTGCCGCAGAACCGATTGTTGACCCTGGGCAAACGAGAGTGTTAACTCAAAGCAAAGAAAGAGGAGAACAAAGAAATTGAGTACGATTCCGCTTGGTGTCGGATTGTTCGCCTCAAGGATGCGTCTACGCACAGTACAGAACCCCAGGGCACGGCAAGAAATGAATAGCGAGCGCGCGTCAGCAGCCGAACGGTGACGCGCAAACATATGCAATTACAAAGATGTGTGACTCTTGGGGGGAGTTAAATGTATAGTCGAATTCAATCATTGTCAATCATGCAAGGTAAACCTTTGCAGATGTATTGCTATCAGTTAGCTGATGCTAGAGTTAATTCGAAGGTATTCATTCCTTTTTAATCTTACTTAAATTCTTATATTAGTTGTGATACGTTCACTAAGTTCTTCTCCCGGGCAGTCTGCTCGGTGGCGCAACCTGTTTTTAATTATGGTTTCGAATTTCGTGTTTGACACCTAACTGTGGGTTCTATATAAGGCCGGGTTCTATAAAAGCAGTTGACCGTGCCCGACGGCGCGGTCACTAGCGCCAAAAACTTGTCGCAAGCCTATTCCATTTGCAAAATCTGTGTCGGGTGCGATTCGGCAAGTCAAGGCCGACTTCGAACTGGTGCTGCTTGTGCCCGGATAAAAGCATGGCTCCGGTACTGGCGATCGCTGGCATGGTGGCAAGAGCCACGTTGTTCTCGCTCTTTGACCCCGTTGGAGAGATTCCTCAACCTTTCGTCACCGGGCCGAATCGTTTGCATTATCGTCTCCGCTCAGAATGGAGCTACTCCATGCAGGTCAAAATAAATGGAGAACCGCAGAAATCCTTTGAGCAGTTCCACGAGACGTTCAGGCAAGCCTTTGGAAGTGACATGACTCCAGAAATGGGGAAGTGGTTTCGGTTCGCGAATTTCTCTAACGATTCTTCGTAGCGACGGAACTCGACCAACGACGCGGCATAGCAGTGGATATTCCCGTATCGGAATAGCACTGTGTCAGAATGCGCGGGGCATGTCCGCTACCGTTTGCGAGTGGCAGTACAAGAGCCGAAAGCGCGATAAACCCGCATCGGCTCTTGTATCCCACAATGGATCAAGTCAGGAAAACCATACCTGACGGGTTTCCCAAAGGTGTGTAATTACCCGTGAATTTCAGTGGGCCAGGACCTCGCCCCGAGTCTCCATGGTCTTCACCGTGGTCTCGCTGGTCTTCGTCCTGGTCTCTCTCTCTCCGGTTAATCCTGAACGTAGTAACGTTGTCGGCACGCTGATTACCAACCACCACGAACCGCCCGGAGGGATCGATGGTGAATATTCTTGGATAATCCCCGAGCGTTGAAGCGTGGCTTACCTGAGTAAGCGTGCCATCATCGCCAATCGAGAAAGCGCCGATGGTGTCGTTGAGGCGGTTTGCCCCGTAAACGAAGTCGCCGTCGGCGGAAACGCGGATTTCCGAGGTGAAGTTCGTACCGGTGAATCCCGGCGGCACACTCGGGATGATCTGTTGTGCCGAAAGAGCCCCGGTAACCGGATCGAACTGCCAGAACATAATGGTGGACGCTTCTTCTTGAATGGAGTACAGCCACAGCCCGTTGGGGTGGAATGCGAAGTGCCGCGGCCCATCGCCTGGGGGCGTGTTCACAAAGGGTATCGCCGCCGGAGTCAGGGGCGGGGTGCCTCCCGGGGTCAGTTTCCAGACGTAAATCCGATCTTGGCCCAGATCAGTACCAAGAACCCATTGGTTAGAGGGGTCCACCTCCATCTGCTGCGGGTGTCCATTCGGCCCCTCATGACCGCTGATCGCGAAACTCCCTGGAGGCGCGTTGGTGGCGTGCCTCGGCCCAACGTTACCGATATCCTGCTGTTGAAACACCGCAGGCCCGAGCGACCCATCTGCCAAAATTGGGAACGCTTCGAACCAGCCGCCTGAGTATTCGGCCGAGAAAAGATAGTTGCCGCTTTGGTTAACGCTGACAAAAGCCGGAGCGCCCGCGGCAGGTTGAACATTCAAGAGCGTCAGATCGCCTGTGAGCGGGTCAATCGAATAAGCGCTCACGGCTCCGGGCGGCCCAAATTCATTTCCGGCATATAGGTGTGTCCGTGTTGGATCGAGAGCAAGAGTAGATGGACTGTCTGGGGACGTTCCTCCCGCGTTCATAGCCTGAGCTACGACTCTCAAGACGGTTAAATTCCCCGTGGAAAGATCGAGCACGCATAAGTAAATCCCTTGCCCGTTGCCTCCGCCTCCGGAGTTACCCGTGTAGGTGCCGATGTAAAGCAAAACCGTTCCAAATGAATCGCCGGTTGTGTGTTCACCAAGAGCTTGTGGCACACACGCGGCGACAGTAAGCGCCGCAGCTCCCTTGAATAGGTCGCGACGCGAGATTCCGCTGAGTCTTCGGGTTTCCATTTTTTCCCTCCATTAAATTACTGTGCCGGTTCCAGTTTGGGACTTGGCCGAAGCGTAGTTAGACCTGTTGAAAGGGCCGGAGAGAATGAGGGGATGGCCCGGAATTATCCCCCTTCGAGTGACGGGAAACAAGTCTCCGTCGAAGCAAAAAGGTACGCGGAGGGAAGGCCCACGCTGCTTCGATTTACCGTTGTTTGTCTTTTTCTTGTTTTTGACCCCTTGAAGTGGGTGCTCCGCCTGCGCTCTTTGCAGGGAGGAGATGATTACGGCCGTACTGATGTTCTGATAACCCGCGATTGCCGTTAGTCTGGAACTTCCTGCCAGCTGGCGCCGCAAGCGTTACATTTCCAGGCATCGCGGCGGATGGGCAACGGCGCCAGAACGTAAGCGGTGGTGAGACTTGCACCGCGGTCCCAGCCTTCAAACTGGATGTCTAGCGATTCACACTTCGGGCACTTTGGCTGTTCGAATGGCTCGCCGCCTTCGCCTGTCGAGAAAGTCTGGGGGATCGGTTGAGCGAGAATCTCCGTGGCAGCCTCGGCATCTTCTTCCCGCACGAGCAGACGCATGTTGCCGATCATGTTCGACCAGAACCAATCCATGCGGACCATATTCTCGTCCGCCAGAAAGCAGTCGATGCCGGCAGACTGCAACAGGCCGCGAGCGATCGTCGCCTGCTCCAGATCGCGGAAGCGAGCCGCAGCAACCAGCTTCGGATGATCGGCCTCGGCCGAAGCCGGCTCCCACTCGTATTCCACGTGCCCGCCACGCCGTTCAATCTCAGCTTTCAGCGCCTCTCGAGCGGTTTCGCTAAGCTCGTCAGCCGCATCGAGCAGCTTATTCAACTCCTCGTCCGCCATCCCCGAGTAAAGAGTCGCGAGCCGCTCCCGTTCCTGTGGAGAATCGAGTTTGCTCATTCGGGGCTATCTTACATGCGAGGATATTGGACGGGTGGACGGAAAAGAAAAGGCCAAAGGATGGACCACCCACCCTGTCTCCCGACTTTCCATCCCCGAATTCTCATCCCGCTCTTCGATGACTGGACAGCTTCGCCGTCTATAATTCCGCGCCATCCCTTCGAGAACTCCTTCCTCAGTGTGGAAAGTGTGGAAGAGGTTATGCAAAGACCGAGACAAAACCTTCTCACAGCTTTCATAGCATGCATCTTCGTCTTTGGAGCGACAGGGCTCTTCGCCCAGGGAAGTAAGGCTGAGGCGTCTGGCGATTTGAAGGTGACGCCGACGCACCTAACCACTCCTGCAAGTTCAAAGAAATTGCGGATCGCGATCGTGCAGATGCACTCACTTGACCATGACATCGACGGCAACCTGAAGCGAGCTACCTCGTTCGCAGAAAAGGCGGCCGCACAGGGAGCAGCGCTTGTCCTCTATCCGGAGTTGATGCCCACCGGCTCTTACTTGTCGTTTGACACGTGGGACTCGGCTGAACCCAACAACGGCAAAACCGTTCAGTGGCTAAAACTTACTTCTCGCAGATTGCATCTTTGGCTCGGCGCGGGCTTTCTCGAAGCAGACGGCTCCGATTTCTACGACACCTTCGTCATCACGACGCCCGATGGTGAAGAAGCAGGCCGAGTGCGCAAAACAGCGCCGGCAGAGGCGGAGGCCTACTTTTTCCGCGGCTATGAAGGCTCACACATGATCAATACGGCGGTAGGCAAGATCGGTGTAGGCATTTGCGCAGAGAACTACTATTGCCGATTTGCATCGCGAATGCTTGAGCAGTCGGCCGATCTAATCTTAATGCCGCACGCTGCGCCCGATATGTCTGAGACTGGCGGTTTGCCATCGCCTCCCGGAACTCGTCTTGCCTCCTGGTATGCGAAGAAGTTGGGAGTGCCCGTGGCCATGGTGAACAAAGTCGGCCGCTCCTACAAGCCCCCTCCGAACGAGATCAAGGGATTCTTTCCCGGCCTCTCAGCCATCGTCGATTCCGACGGCACGGTGCTGCAGAGTATGGACGATAAAGAAGGAATCGCTCTTGCCGACGTAACCATGGACCCGAGCCGAAAGCGGAACGATGGCCCAGTGTGCACCGGCATTGGCATCTCCGAACTGACCATCGGCGGAAGCGCAGGCGAACAAAGAGTCGCTAAATCCCAAGCCACGGGAAAGGAATCCTACGATTCCAATTCGGTCCGCAAAGCAAAGGCGCTCGCGATTTCGGCAACGCAACCAATTCCGACAAAATGATCGGATTGGTTTAGAAAAAACCAGGCTGGGGCACTCCGCAGTTCACGGAAGCGTGGCCTCTTCGATTTTGTTTTTGATTTTCGTTCGTGACATCTTGAAGTGGATGCCCGGCCCTGCGCTTTTTGCAGGGTGGGAGATGATTACTGCCTGCCGTACCCGCGGTAAGCTCTTCGATACTTTCCAAACGTGATGATCTTCTCCCAGTTCCACGAGTATATGAAGGAGACTCTTCGTGCTTACTGTTGGCAGGAAGGACGCTTCGAGAACAACGTTGATTTCTGGTCTAAGCGTTTGTCATCGCCACAAACTATTTCACCTGTATAAAGATGGCTTGGGCCTTGCGGTTCTTCCTTACCGACTCAAACGATTTCTCCAGTTTTCTCGACGCAGCAGAGCACGATCTCCATTTAGGAAACGTCACTAACTCGTGCAAATACTCGGCGCGCCAATGGGCGCTCTCAGGCAGATAGACCAAGCCGTTCTCAATTGTGGAGGTGACAGAGTGCATGCGCAAAACTTTTTGGAGCTTCGGTTGATAGCGCGTGACGCCGTGCATGCCATCGGCGATGAGATCCTGTATTAGTTGGCGACTGCAGGTTGCGCTCCTCTTACGTTTCTTGCTAAAACGTAGGTACGTTTCTACACGAAGAGAATTCATGGCTACTACCAAGCTATCCAGTCGGGAATTTAGTCAGGACACAAGCAGGGCAAAGAGAGCTGCCAAGCGCGGTCCGGTGTTCATCACCGACCGAGGACGTCCATCGCACGTGCTGCTTACCGTTGAGGAGTACCAGAAACTTGCCGAGAAGCAGAAGAGCATTGTGGAGCTGTTGGGAATGCCCGGGGCCTCGGAAGTTGAATTTGAACCGCCTCGCATGAAAGGCGATCTTCACCAGTCGGTGGACTTGTCCTGATGTATCTCCTCGACACCAATGTAGTTTCCGAATTGAGAAAGACCAAGAAGGCGGATCGCGGCGTCAGGCTGTGGGCTCAAGCGCTTCCCGCTGCGAGCCTCTATCTATCTGCAATCTCAATACTGGAACTGGAGATAGGAATCCTACGATTCCAATTCAGTCCGCAAAGCAAAGGCGCTGGCGATTTCGGCAACGCAGCCAATTCCGACAAAATGATCGGATTGCTTTAGAAAAAACCAGGCTGGGGCACTCCGCATTTTTGACTCTTCCGGGGTACCGGCCACTCTCGAACAAAAGCAACATCGCGATATCCACAATTAAGACGAGGTATTCACAGGGTTTAAAGGCGGTTGAGTGGAAATAACATTACCCTTGCCGTGCCCTCGTCCAAGAAAGACAAGAAGGTGAAAGCGCCTCAGTTCGATCTAGCGCTCGTCGGCACCGATCCGCATACGAGTGCGGTCTTCGGCGAATTTGCCGACACGGTGGGTCTGTGCCTGGTCGAAGCGCCGCCTTCCTCGATTGCCGGTTTCCTGAAAAAGGAATGGGAGAACTGGGTCGTCCTGGTGCTCGACGACTCGGTTGAGGGTTGGTTCGACGTGCTGTCGCTTGTCACCGACCGCAGGCCAGAGTTGCGCGTGATCGTCGTGACTTCGCGCTGCGAGTTCGAGTACGTGGTCGAAATTATCGCGCGCAGGGCCTACACGGTATTTGGTAGGTCCTTCACGGTCCAGGACGTGGACCACTGGTGCGGGCCTCTTCTGGATTCCAAGATCGAGAACCGGTCGCCATCGAAGATCAAGCGTCCAGCCGCATCCGAACTTCCTCGATACTGCGAGCGCTGCAACATCGAGCTGAGGCGTATCAATCGGGCGACGGGCGAAGACGAAAATCACGACGGATTCGTGACATTAGCTGAAGTCGAGCGCCGGCATATATGCGAGACTGTCGCGCGCCTCGACAACGACGTCCTGGAGACGGCGCGCGTCCTCGGCATGGGCAAGAGCACTCTCTACCGCAAATTAAAGGAGTACGGCTTAGGCCCAGTCGCCTCTTCGCAGCTCGCAATCTCCGATTCATCCGATCAGCTCAACCAGCTCACCATTCTCAAGAAGCAGGCTCAGTCGATGTTCGAGAAGATGAAGGAATTCGAGCGGCGGATTGTGGGGCGGAGCTGACTACTCCAATGTCGCGAGCGTAATCCTTCGACCGTCTGCACACGTGAGCGTCCCAACTGGCCGGGTGAGGGCCTGCAAACTCACTCGCAGCGGGTAACTTAGGGTTATGCCGTATTTCATGCGGGCCAAGCGCAGGTCGGTGCGTGCGACCTCGGCGTAAGGTGCTTTCATAAAGTGACTCCTTTCCGTAACGCAATTCAGTTGACACTGTATCGCTACAGGCGTTACGATAGCCAGTCGAAAAGCAGGTATTTCGCACATTTAGTGAAGGCCGAGAAGAGGCATGAAAGTGGCGAGAAAGGCCAAGACGGCGACCCTGAATCTGCGCGTTTCCCAGGAGTTCAAGAAGCGGCTGGCCGAGGAAGCGGCCAAGACCCGGCGTTCGGTGACCAACTATGTCGAAGTCACTCTGCTCGACCTGTGGGAGGCGGCTGGAAAGACTAACGGAGGGAAGAAGCGGAGGTAGGACGACGTGCAACCCGGTTGCACGTGCAACCGGGTTGCACCTGACTAACCTTAACGAAACCGCCACATATTGTTCGATTCGCCCAGACGTCCGTCTGGCAGGTTCTTGAAATTGTGGACATCCGGCTTGGCGCTTTTTTCCTTGTCACGTTCCACTTGCCTCCTCCAAAACTCCACCACTCCCGGAAGATTCCCGTACGTCTTGAACCAATCGAGTGCCTGCGAAGTCGAGTCGACTTGATCGTCGAATCGGCCATTGGGAAACGTCACTAGCTCGTGCAGGTATTCGGCTCGCCAATGAGGCGTCTCGGGTAAGTAGACGAATCCGTTTTCGATGGTCGAAGTCACCGAATGCATGCGCATGATTTTGTCCAGCTTGGTCTGATAACGCTTCACTCCATGTACGCCGTCGCCGATCAGATCTTGGATCAGCTGCGTGCCAGATGCCTTGTCTTCGATAACGATTGTCCTTGCCCCGAAGGCTGCGGCCTGCTCCCGAATCGCACGCTTGAGTTCTGGATACTCCAATCGCTTGCGAAACACGTTGAGCAGGTACAGGTCCTTGCCTTTGACTCCCCAAGTGGTGCACACGCTGTGGTCGCTAAGCTCTGTGGCTTTGTTCGCCGTATCCCAACTTTGAAAGATCATGTCAAAGGTCGCTGGTTTGTTCGACTCAGTGTATGACTTGAACCATTCCGCCTTCACTAATCCGCCCCCCAACGGTGCCGGCGCCTGCTGGTACTGCCCAGCAAAGACGTATTCGCCCAACCTCACCCGCAGTTGCTCGAGTAGCTCTAGCGGCTCCCGCTCAGGATGCAGAGCTTCGCCAGCGTGGCGCCCGACGCTGCGCGGGCCAAACGGTGTCTCGATCTCATATGCCTCATCCTGCTCTGCGATCGCAGGAAAGCTCAGCACATGCCAAGGTTCCAGTCGCTGGACGTACCCGACCAGGTCGTCTTCGTGCAGCCTTTGCATGATGACAATGATGCAGCCAGTCTGTTTGTTGTTCAGGCGCGAATAGAGGGTGTGACCAAACCAATCATTGGCAGCTTGCCGAGCATTGTCCGATCTTGCCTCATCCGGCTTCAGCAGATCGTCGATGATGATGAAGTTCGCACCCCGCCCGGTCAGGGCACCTCCCTTGGAGCTCGATAGCCGGTATCCCCGCTGCGTGGTCAAAAAGTCGGCGACAGCGGATTTTTGCAGTGAAAGGCGAGTAGAGAAGAGCTTGTGATAGAACTGGCTCATCATCAGCGTGCGACAATCCATCGCGTGTTTGTCGGCAAGCTCTTGGGCGTAGGAGGCACAGATGATCTGCTCGCTGGGATTGTGGCCGAGCAGCCAGGCCACGAACGCAACCGACACGCTGTGCGACTTTAAAGACCGGGGCGGAACATTAATGATTAGGCGCTTAATTTTTCCTGTAAAGCATTTCTCCAGGGCGTCGGCAATGGCATCGATGTGCCAGTTCGGAAGAAATTCAGTTGTTGGATTGAGCTCAGCGAAGCTGCGCTCGATGAAAACTGACAGACAAGACCGCAGTAAAGTCTGATATTCACCTTGGCTGACATTCATTTTGTCTCCTTTGTCTGGTTTTGTTTAAATCGTTTGAGAAGATTCAGCATCACTTTTTGATCCACTTCGTTGAGCTGCTTTGGCTGAGACCCGTTGTTGGCGGCAATCTGTTCCTCGGCAGAGTGCGCAAGTGTACTCAGCGTCCTGAAGGCGTTCATATCGCCACCGGCCGCCTTGTTGACCAGTTGCTTGACCGCGGCCTCAAGCTTGGTGATGGTCCTCCGTCGTCCGTTTTCATTGATCACTACCTTCTCCCGCAAAGTCCTGTCGAGAACGGTGGCGAAGTTCAACGTTCCCTTCGGCCGCCCATTAGGATTGCCCGATTGTCCCTTCCGGAACTGGGAGTGCTTGGGCGGTCTGCCGGGTCCCACGTGATTATTAGAGGCTGACATGCGTCACCTCCGCCTCGATCTCCGTGAACAGCCGGCGTGATCCCGCATGAACAGCACTTTGACCCGTGAAGGTCTGCCATCGACGGATGATCACATCGACGTATGTCGGATCGATCTCCATGCCGTAGCAGATTCTTCCGGTTTTTTCCGCCGCAATGATCGTTGTCCCGCTTCCCAAAAAAGAATCTAGGACAATGTCGTTACGCTTCGAGCAATCCAGAATTGCGTCGGCGATCATCGCGGCAGGCTTGACGGTGGGGTGCAGCGCGAGGAGGTTTCCCTCCTCCTTCGAGCGCGCCAGGGAAACTGCCGATGGATACTGCCACAAATTGGTGCGATATCTCCCGTGTTGTCCAAGTAAAAAATTGTTGACATGCGCCGCTTTCCCGTTTTTGAACACGAATATAAGCTCATGCTGCGAGCGATAGAAGGATCCTTGCGAGGCTCGGTCTTTTGCCCATACGCACAGATGTTTGAACTCTGTAAAGACACTCTTGCCTGCCGTTAACAACTCCTCGATATGTCGCCAGTCCATGCATACGAACACTAAGGCGCCGTTACAACTATGAAGCTTTAACCGCGACAAAGCTTCCACGAGGAACGCGGTGAACTGCTCTACAGACATTTCTCCGCAGGCCATTTGAAAGTCTTTGTGCTTGACCGCGCCTTTGCCGCTGACGTTGTCTTCGATAGCCAGGTTGTAGGGTGGATCGACGAACACCATAGCAGCCACGGCGCCGTTCATGAGCTGCTCAAGCGGTTCGCAATGGCGCGCATCGGCACAGAGGACTCGATGCTTTCCCAGCAGCCACAGGTCTCCTGGCCGAGTAACAGGAGTCGCGTTATCCAAATCGGGAAGTTGATCGGCGGGATCCGGGCCTGGTATCTTGTCGGTGAGTCCCTCGATTAGGACATCGATCTCTCCCATTTCGAAACCAGTAATTTCCAGACTAAAATCCAAGTTCAGCTCGGAAAGGTCCTTGAGTTCCTGGGCCAGCAATGATTCATTCCACTCGGCATTCTCGGTCAGCCGATTATCGGCGATCATGAATGCCCGCAGTTCGGCCTCACTCAGGTTGTCCAAACAGATTGTGGGCACCTCTGTAAGCCCGATAAGCTTGGCTGCCTCGACGCGGCCATGGCCTGCTACGATTTTTTCCTCGGAATCGATCAGAACCGGCACTCTAAAACCGAAGCGCCTGATGCTGTCCGCAATCTGGCGGACCTGCTTCGGGCTGTGTTTTCTACTGTTGCGTGGATGAGGTAACAGCTCAGCAGTCGATCGGTAGTGGACTGTGAGGTGGGATTCTCGGGCCGCAGTCATTGCACTGCGGCCCATTGTTGATGGGTGAGTCACGTAACCTCCTTTTTGAGATTCGTGACTCCAGAATTGCCGATTGTTTTGCGACTTGTCGACGGTTGTTTTAGTTCAAAAAAATCGCAGGCGCCTACTTGAGCATGGTCTCAGGATCGTCTCGTGCGTTGGCGCGTGGATACTTTGGAACAGGTCCGATCGTGACGGGAAGTTCATGGGAATTCTTCCAGAACGCCTCTGGTGGTCCCAACAGTTTAAAGAGTTCGGCTTTCTCAGGCGCTGTCGGTTTGAAATGTTCGGCGGTTACCACTCCAAATTCAGCCCCTTTCGGTCGAAATGTTGCACAGATTCGCTTCATCTCCGACGAGGAACCGATTTCTTTGGCAGCTTCAGCTAGAGCAGCCTCATACTTCATCCCTGCGCGCCTAGCTGTGTCGAAGACGTGAAGACCCCACATTGCTCGAGCCAACCATTCACCGGACTTTGCTCCATTCTTGCGTGGGCGTCCTCGTTGTCTCTTACTAGTGCTCGGGTTAATAGTATCGGCTGGTTTTTGGTCAACGTCCTTCTTGTCTTTCATACGAACGATTCCTTTTTCCCAGGCACGGTTCGCCACACCGGCGCTCAGGGATTTGGTTATTGTTGTCAACGGCGGAACTGGCGGAAGGCATTCCGCCGAACGGGACTTCGAGTTTAGTCTTGAATATTGTTTTATGCGCGTCAATAACCAACCAGGTTCTCAGATCCATGCTCTGGATGTAGGCATGGATGCAATAGCTCCGCAAGACTGAAAACTCTTAGAGGTGAAGGGAGAGCCTCACAATTCCCCGGAGACCGCAATTGTCGAGCACACCGTGCGCCATTCCCTCTTATTTTGC